>Ga0099851_1000271_pt1 | contig 21042 bp, 26 predicted proteins | sample CB_VirMetaG_6_FD_78176 | JGI IMG/M metagenome (GOLD analysis project Ga0099851, IMG submission 78176) | Freshwater to marine saline gradient viral communities from Chesapeake Bay - CB_1508_2 Viral MetaG | ecosystem: Environmental > Aquatic > Marine > Coastal | place: USA: Chesapeake Bay... | reverse complement strand
GCTTGAGCATCGGGATCAGTTCCACCGCCACCTCCGCCGCCGCTTATTTTCCTTAACGCAAAAGGACTTATTGCTTTGCCTAGTATCATATTAGTAAAGTATTACTGAGCCACTTGTTAAAGTAATTGCGCTAATTTTAGTTCCGTAAGGTACTACGTGTAACTCACCTGCTAATAAACTAACCGCACTTATTCCTAATGTAGTTAATAGGTTGCTAGTTGCGCCAGTTGTTAAGTCAGTGCCTGTTAAAGTTCCAATTACAGTAGCTTCACGAATATAAATTTGTGAGAAGTTTAAAGCTGTATTTGCAGCCGTTCCTGTTATTGTTTTAGAACCATTTAAACCGCCCATACGGTTTACCATTGTATCGTTTATTTCTTGTGCCATTTTATTTTGTTTTTAGTATATTAATTAATTCGTCAATTGTTTTATAATTTATTCCGTTTACGCTAGTATTTGGATAGTCAAAATAATAAGTACCACATTCTGCTAATGTTAAATGCAAAGCCAATTCATCTAATTTTTCTACATTAATTATTTCAGCGTTTTCAATATTTCGCCAAGTAATTGTATTATCTATTTTTATTAAATTTTCCATTAGAATTTTTGTATAATTAGTGAACTCATTACCGTAATTTGTCCTACCAATGTATTTTGAAAAGCTGCAATTATATATTGATTAACTGTCCAATCAATGTCTAAATTACTAATTCCATTTATACCAGTACCAACTTCACTACCTGAAGCTGAAGCCGTCGCTATTGTTTCAGTATTTGTTAAAGATTTAATATATAAACTACGTTCCATTGCATAAAATCTAGTCGACCCTGACTGAATACCAACAAGCGTAGCACCTGTTAAACTATTAGTTGTGTTTATGTAAAAAAAATTGGTAGCTGTTCCTGACGATGTATTTCTAATAGCTCTATTTAATATTTTAACCACGTCACCAGTTGCATAAGTATTAGCGGGTATTAATACCGACTTCATTAAAGTAATATCAGTTGTACCTGTTAAGTCTGCGCTATCAGTAATATCTTTATATACAATTTGTAAATAGTTACTTTGTTTATTTTTCCATAAACTTGAAGAACTATCGTAAGTTAACACATCGTTGTTTTGAGGTGCATTACTAATCAAATCGACATCGTGTAATTCATCTAATTCAAAACCGTTTTGAACTTTAACAAATATTTCTCCGTTGTTAGTATTTTTCCTTGTTACTATTCCAACAAAAACTAAATGAGCTGGTGCATAAGGTTTATTTGCTAAACCATAAATTAAATCACCGTCAACTCCTAACCATACTGGGTCGCCAACGTTTGCACTATTTGTATTTAAACCTGCTAATAAGCCCTCAGTAATAACATAGCCTTGACTGTTAGTTGACAAAGTAGTTTCTAACAAACCCATTGTTTTTGAGCTTGTCGATTCACTTACATTTGATGCTTTTGATACAACCATATTAGTACCGTCAGCCGAACTAACATAAACCGCTTGCCCTTTATTAATTGATAGTCCAGCTTTAACTGTATGCTTTAAAACACTTGTATAAGTTGACGTTCCACCTAAAAAAGATAAAGCACTAAGCTGAGTTGTACCGTCACCAATTTTGTATGTGCCTGTTTGTTCTAAGTGAACAGTTTGCCCTACCTTTAAAACAAGCGTTGCATTGTTTGTAAACCATGTACTATCTTTATATCCTAATTGTATATCTACGTTTGCCATTTATAAAGGGTCTATTACGGTTGCTGTATTGCTATTTATTGTGTCAATTATTTGTTGTAACACTTCTACGGTGTAAGTTCCGCTAGTTGTAAATGTTTGTAACGTGTTACCGTTTTGGTCTTGTATCAATACTTGAAAATTACCAACTATTTGATTAATTGTGCCACCTACATAAATGTAATTGTTATCTAAAATGTTACCGCTATCAATAGGTAAATTGCACCCATCGTTACCCATTGCGGAACTTATTGTTAAATCAAAAAAGTGTCCGCTAACATCGTCATCGTTACGCTCTGTAAAATCAGTTAAAGAAATATTAGCATCAAATTTAAAAGCACCTAAATAACCGCTATTACGCACTTGTCTTAAGTAGTTAGGTACATCATAGCATAGTCTTTCAGTATCACTTAGTACTTGGTTAATATTGCTTATATCCTTATTAACCAAATCACTAATAACAATCATATACTTGCGGCTAACTACATTATCAGTAACGCTGCTACTTTGTAAAATAACATTCATAAAAGGATAAACAATTTCTACATTTGTGTCCGCTTCAGATTCGTCACCAAAGTAAAATGAGTTTATGCCTTTGTGTTTTAAAGCAAAGTTTTTAAATAATTCTATATCCTGGTTAAGTGTGATCATTTAGTCTTTATCTCTTCTCCAATAATTAAAACGGTTAAACTCTTCAAAGCCAAAATCTAAATCACCACGCATTGCAACTCCATTTGTGTAATTGCGGACCGTTGGATTCATGCCTGTATTACTTGTTTCTAAATATTTTGGAAACGTTGTTGTATTTTCAATTAAATAATCAGTAACTAATTGTGCGTATCTTTCAGCATGAATGCGCCATTTATCCATTAAATACTTTACATCTGCAATATCCGCCGAACTTGAATCCGCTGAACCTTTTACTTGTATGCCTTTATTTTGATATGCAAATTTAAAGTCAGGGCTAGCTTCCATTTTAACGTACCAACAAAGAGCCTTTGCAATATAATCGTTTATAAGTGCTTTTTCATTCGGGTAGCTTGATAAAGTAGGATTAGCAATTATTTTAGTTTTTAAGTCGTTATATAATTGAGTGCCTAATATTTTTTGAATATAAATATCTTGCACCATTATAATAGTGCTTTCTAATTTTTTCCAATCCACGTTACCGTCAACCCCAGCGAGTTTCTTAAAGTAGTCTTCTTGTATAAATAAAACGTCAGCCATTGTTTATTTTTTTTCTTTATTTCGTACTCTAGTTTCTGCCATCCATAAGTGACGGCAATCGGGGTCGATAGATCCTGTACTTCTATTATAAAAGTAACCTCCACGATAGTCCCAAATATTAGTACCGCCCACATTTTTTCCAACACCACTTAAACTGATTCTATCAATTTCTTCAAACTCATATTCTTTATTTAAATCCATTAATTTAGAACAAAACGCTCTAGATTTACCACCAGGCAAAAGTCTAGGCTTGTCATCGTTTACTTCATATTTATAAACGGTATAAATTTCTCTACTTACAATCGGTTCGGTTGGTTTATCCAATGCCTTTTGAGTAGGTTTAAAACCGCCTATTGTGTCATCTAAGAAACCATTTTTAGTTAAGCGTGCAATTGATTCTTCTACTTTATAAAAGTCTGTTTGAGTAACGTCTACTAATTCATTAATAGACATGCTAGGGTTGCCTTTTAAAGCATTTAAAATAGCACTGTCTAGTTCTTCTATACTAATCACTAAAGCATCTGCAAACTTCATTATTTGACGTTCGTATTTTAATGCTTCGTTTGAACTTTTAACACGTTCTCTTTTTAAAACAGTATAAGTAGATGGGTCTTCAATACGTCCGCACTTAGATAATGCCATTAACACCGGGTCATTATCACTACTCATTTTAACTTCAATGCCTAATATTTTCTTTGCTTGCGTTTCATCAATGCCATAAGCCGTTAATCTAGTAACCGCTAAATGTTCATTAATTTTACCTTTTGTGTAATCTCTAACTATTCGGTACATATCGGCATTATCGGCTGCACTTAAACCTGTTAAACTATCGTTTGTTTGAGTAGCGACTATTGGCAATGGTTGACCGTTAACGTCTAATGGCACAGCAACCAATGGCTCATATCCTTTTAATTTTCTACGTTCATCCTGTGTTAAATCAGTGTCATTTGATAAATCCGCACCGATTAAACTTATTGGTTCAAACATCATTTCTAAATATTCACCAGTTTTTAAGAATGATAAATAAGATAAAAATTCTAATAAGTCAGCTTGTCTAGGCTCTATATATCCTTTAACAAAAAGTTCCTGCAAAATTAATAAATCGGGTGAGCCACTTAAAAAAGATTCATCAAATTTTATATTAAATAATTCGGGTGCCATTTCATGCCCGGCAAAGATTTTTTTCATTGCACGCTTTGAAGTGAATGCAAATTTTTCAGATAAATCATTTACAGAAACGTCAACAACTTCGGGTGCTTTGTCATCTCTATCTGAGTGAGTAATCATTAAACTTTCACCATTCTCACCTGTATAAGTACCTTTAAATGAACGTTCAATAGAGTGTATCATTTCATCCGTTGGTTGACCATTAAAAAAGTTTATAATCTTACCAACTGAGAAACCCGAACTAACATAATTTTTATTGAACGTGCTAATATCCACATCGGTATTAATATCATTTACTATTGACTGATATTGTGCAATAGGATAAACACTTTCCAACTTGCTTGCGCTTGCTGTATAATATTTAAAGTCAATAAAGAATGTGCCAGCCGTTCCATTGTTTTCAAATTTATTGATGCACTTAATATCTTTGCTTTGTGTATTTTTATTCCAATTTTTACTAAAATATAATTTAGTTTCGCACTCAGATATTCTACAATTAGCAGAATTTAAAAAGTACATTTCAATCGGTTGGCCCTGTAAGTTTGTAATTACTTCTACATAAACACCGTTAAATAATTCTGTATTTAAACTAACTTTTTTACCTGCTTGGTTTAAAGTTTCTTTACGATTAAAATTATCAATAAACGTATCAACTTTAATTTGGTCAATTTCATTAACTGCTTTTAATCCTTTACCCCAAATGTATCTAGCTTTACGATTTACAATAGCCCTATGTTCGGGATGTTCGTTAAATAAACGTACTAACTCCTGTGGGTATAAATTGTCTTTACCATACTTTATGTAACCTTTATTGTCTTCACTAAATGTTAATTTAGGTAACGCTTTAAACGTTAACATGTGCTTATTGTCAATGTATTGAAATTTAGCCGCCATATACTACTGTATTGTTTTCGTTGCCAGTGTAAACTGGGTAATCACTTAATTGTGATACAACGTTTAATTTTCCTTTATCAATTAAATTTAATGCTAACAACGGATTTAAATTTGTTGTACTTGCTTGTTCGTAAACGTTATACTTATAAAAGCCACTTAGTGTTAAACTGAAAGTACCATTTAATAAATCTTCCGTTACATTCTCAATAAATTCAAATTCGTTATATCTTAATTTATTTGTGCTTATATCCGCTGCAATAAAGCATTTAACTTCATTACTCATGTCATTAATAACCTCAAATAAATATACAGCATTCGTTAACGTTGTCTTTTCAGATAGTGTTAATATTACTGTATTCGTTGTATTTTTGTTTATTAATATCACTAATATAATATAGTATTTTTTTAAACTTTTACAAAATAAAAAAAGCAACCGATTAAGATTGCTTTTAATATTTGTGTAATTAATTTATTAAACAGTTAATAAACCTGCTAAGATAGTGCTATCAACTTTAACAGCCGATACGCTTGAACGTCCTTTGATTGTTAATGTGCTACCAATAAAGTCACCCATTGCAGTACCCGATTCAAATTTAGAATCAATAGCATTTGAACCGTAAGTTCTACCTAACATCCAAGCGTCACCGTTTTGCATTACTGCAATAAGTACTACTTTGTTAGATAAAATCAATTCAAGTTCTTGTTGATCTAATGTATTTAAACCATGCATCTTAATAGAACATTCCCAGTCATAAGCCTTAGAACCTGAAGCAGTTGTACCTGCACCAGTATAAGACCACATACCTTGTTCAATCTCTTGTGCGATAGTTTTCCATGCAACTGTTTTAGTAATAGCAGTTACAACGTTTGCTGTTAACGTAGACGTTAAAACGTTAGCAAATGGTGTAATATACCATGAAGCTACGCCCGCTGTCGTTAAGCAGTCTTTTAGTGTGTAATTTTGTGTAAGTGGACAAGCCATTGTTTTATAATTTTATAATGTTAAAAATGAAAGGGGTTAAATCAATAACCCCTTAATTATTTATGCGTAAACGTATAACGTGTTAAATCTTTGGTTAGTTACGTGAGCAAAGATTGTAAACACTACATCGTAAAAATAGTCCTTACGAGGTTGAGGGAATTTATCAATAACAACCATGTTAAGGTCTTCCATCAAATCCGTGCACCATTTAATATTGGATGGTATGGACACAAAAATTGTGTTCTCAGCAACTGGTACAAATTTAATTTCAACACCTAAGTAGTAGTATTTATCTGCTACCATATCAACACTAAATACATCACGGTAAGTTGCATTAACGTTTGCAATATTGATAAATTGTTTGTGAGAACGTGGAGCGTAAATGAATGGTTTTTCGTCAGCAGCACTTAAAGTCTCAGGTACAATAGCAGCGTAAACTAAAGCGTATTGAGCAGCAATAGTACTTGCAGTAATTGCAGCAGTACCTACAACTTTAATACGTCCACCAACAGCAGCGTTGTTATAAATTGCACGTGTTACAACTGAATCAAACAATGTAGTTGGCATTGCAGCAACTAATGTTTTTTCCATTGCACCAACTTGGTTATTAGCAGTACCAGCAGTTAAAGCAGCAACAGCCGTTTTAGTTGCACTTGTAGCACCGTTCCAAAATTTAGTTTCAGCATCAGCAGAGATTGACTTTGCTACACCGTTTAAAATCATTTTAGCGAATTCGTCAGATACATCATTCCAAGCACCTGGCTTCATATCTCTATTGAAACGAGAAGTTCTTAAATCATTCGGAGTGAATGAATCTAAATACTCAACTTTAACCGGAGTGATTAACACATCGTTAATACCGATAGTTCCTGAAGCAGAAGGATTAACTTGCCAAGCTTGCATGGTAGTCGTATTGGTATTTTCCGAAAATATAGTACCAGCTTTGATACCAGTTTCAAAAGATACTAAACCTTCAGAGATTGTTTTGTTTTCAAAGATAATTTCAGAGATTACTGGATCTGCAGCTACTCCATTTATCGTTACTAATTGTGAATAAGATATTGCCATTGTTTTTTGTTTTTATTTTTTAGTTTATAATTATTTTTATCCTACGAATTTATTCTGTTTTCTTAATTTGAATAACTCTAAAGGAGTTAAGTCGTTGTAGTTTTTTTCTACTTTATTGTTAGCTTCTAAGTTTAAAGCTACTGCGTTTTTATCCATTGCATCAATAGCACTCAAAGCAACTGATAAACCTTTTTTAGTTTCAGATAATTGTGCTTCTAAGTTTTGTTTTGTTGCATAGTTTTTTTCTAATGCTTCTAAACGGCTTAAGATTGCTTTCATTTCAGATTCAACTGGCTCGATTGGCTCAGGTTGTACGTCCGCTTCTTTAGTTTTAATTTCAGTAATAACACCAGCCATACAAATAACCTTAGTACCGTCAGCAAGTTCAAACTCACCTTCAGCTGGTACAGCCACACCGTCAGCACCTGTGAATGTAGCCATTGCGCCTACTTCCATTTTGTCAACCGATAACATAGTGCCATCAATTAATGTAACGTCCTCTAATTTTACTACTTGAGTAGCTGGCAAATCAATACCGAATTTTAATAAGGCAGATTTTAAAGCGTCTTTTGTTTCTTTTGATAACATATTTTTAATTTTAATTTTTGTTTCTTAATATAATATAGTAAAATATTTGTTTTTTACAAAATATTTTTTATGATAGCTTCTATCTCAGTTTCGCTTAATTCAATCTCTTGCTCTAAATCAAAGAAACCCTCTAAACTTACACCGTTAACTTTACCACTTTTAACCTCATTCCAAATTAAATCGTTATTAATTTTCATGCTGCAAAAGATAGTACCGTCAGGTAAATCAAAACCTTTGGGCTGTAAGATGCCACGACTAGCGTCACTGATAAATACTTCAAACACAAATACCCCTTTGCTTAAATCACTTGTATCATGTGTCAATTTTACTTTACGTTGGTTGCCGTCTAACATATACTTTTGTAGTATTTTCATGTTAACGTCTTTTTTATACACTACATAAAATTCTTTACCGTCTATTTGTCGGTATATTGGTAAATCCGCAACAATAACGGGTGCAGTAATTATACGCTGCTCTTCCTGTAAAGTAAATTTAAACTCATACGGTTTGTGTTCACTAAATGCTAAAAATGATTGCATCATGGCAGGGTCGGAAACGATTGCAATATTTTGAATCCCTTGTTCTTTTAATTCTAAGCCGCTTAAATCTTCATTAATTGTAGCGTAAAAAATTGGTAGTTTATTTTCCATAATTTTAAAATGTTGATTGTTTTTCTAATGTTTCTACTCTATTTGTTTTACTAGATACTTCGTCAACTCCTACGGTTGCTTTTACTTGTATCACTGGTGTCATTTGTCTTTCGTTGTCACTGCCTATTCTTTTGCCAGTTTCATCAAACGATGTACTTTGACTTGTATTGTTTTGTTGCGTGCTTATACTTGGTGGGCTTGGAATAGGTGGCGCACTTGGTAATGCAGCAGCACCTCCACCACCGCCACCACCGCCAGCATCAAATTTAGTACTTGCAATTTTAGCTATATTTGCAGCCGCTGCGATACCGACACCAACCGCAGTTGCTACTCTTAATACGGTTGCTATTGGTTCGGGCAAAACTGATTGAGCAGATAAGGCATTCATAACACCCTGTATTCCTGTTATAACAGCGGATTGAATAGCTAGCGCTTTATTTACTTTAAATTGTTGTTCGGCAGATTTTCGTTCAGCCGCTGAGCCTTTTTCTAGGTTTCTATTTTTAACCGCAAAGAAAGCATCTGATAGTGCTTGATGAGATTGGGTACTCATTTGAGCAAAGTTTAAAATCTCATTTTGCTTAGCTAGTTCTAACGCTTTTTCTTTTTCAGCAGCAGTTTTTTTAATAGCTTCTACATCATTTTGATATTGTTGCTCTATAACAAGTTTTTGACTTGCTGTCAATGTAGCATCTTGTAAAGCAATATCACGCTTAACTGTTAATTGTGCTAATAAATCAGCTTCTTCATTACCTTTTTGTAATACTGCTAATTCTGCCGCTGCTAATTTTTCAGCGTTTTCAATATCTTGTAATGCTTTTTTATCTGCTAATATCTTTGCATCCGCAGTTGCTTTATCCGCTGCAGCTTTATCATCAATAGCTTTTCTTTTAGCTGCTCCGTCTGCATTTATTTTAGCTAAATTATTTTCAAATAAAATGGCTTGCGCTTCTTTTTCTTGTCTTTTTAATTCTTCACTTTCTTTACCAGCATCTATTTCTTTTAATCTACGCTCATTATCTAATACTTCTTTTGCAAAAGCCCTTAACTCCTCATCTTTAATTGCTGCTATCTTTGCATCCTCAATAACTTTAATTGCTGCTAAATTTGCGGCTGTCCTTTCTTTATTTAATTCTTTTGCTTTATCGTTAGCAGCTTTTTCAGCTGTTATAGTTACTAAACTTTCAGCTTGTTTTGCGGCTTTAATGTTAGCGACGCTTTCATCAAATAATTTTTTTTGTTCTTCTGTTAATTGACCACCACTAGCAACAAATGCTATTATTTGTTCGGCTATTTTTTTGTTAGTTTCAATTATTGCCTCCTGTTTAGCAATCTCTAGTTGAACGGTATCTTTACCCGCTGCCTTTGCGGCTGCAATTTGATTATCAAAACCTTTAACTTGTTCGGCTAATGCTGCCTTTGTTTTTTTTGAAGATTCTACAATTGCATTACCTTGCGCTTCTAATGCACGCTCTGATTCAGTTGTTAAGCCTATTAAATCGGTTACAAAATTTAACATCTTTTCACCAACTGCAATTATTTCTCCTATGATATCACCAACAAATCTTAAAGCCTTAGCAAGCCCACCGCTACCTTTACTAAGTTCATCAAAATTTTCAATCAAGTAACTAACCATTTTAACGATTAGCATCACGCCAGTTGCTGCCAATGCAGTACCCATCATTTTAGCACCTTGCGCAACTCCTTTAAAATCTAGCTTAAGAAGTGAATCATTAAGTTTACTAAAACCACCTTCAGCACGTTCAGCACCGCCACCACTTAATGACTGATTAACATCGTCAATTTTTTTATTAAGATTAGCAGCTTCAATTGTTAGCTTTTTAAACTCCGCAGTATTTTGTTTACCTTGACCTGCAAGCATAAACAATTCATCTTCTAATACTTCAAATTGCTTTCTTAAATCTCCCGTTTCTTTTGCAGCTTCTTGTTCCGCCTTTGCTAAATCTTCGGTTGCCTTTGCAGCTTGTTTTTCGGTTTGCGAAACTTCTTTTAATTTGTCATTAAGTTTCTCAATATTTTCAATAGCGTTTTTATATTGGTCGCTACCTATATCAGCATTTTCCGCCTCGTCTTGAAGTTGCTTAATTGCACTTTTTAAATCTTTAACTGATTTTATTGATTGTTCTACACCTTTGACTTCTAAACCAAAGGCTATTTCATTTTTACCTGCCATTTATCACGTTTATTAAATCTTCGTTACCAGTTGCTGCTATTTCAATACACATATGAATACAACTAATACCGTCAAGTATTATTTGACTAGTTTGGTTATTCATAAGTGATTCTAAAAATTCTATTTTATCTATCATAATTTATTCCAATTAGTGCCATCCCATTGTAAGGTGACAGATTCATATTGAGTGGTTAAAGTAATTGTTGCTGCACCGTCTATTAAAGCACCGTTACCGTCTATTATAACATTACCTGCACCGCTGTCAACTTTCTTAATAGTGATTTGTTTGCCATACTCTAATGTAGTTTCAACATCGTTTATATTTAAAATTGTAGTACTTTCTAAAAATCCGATTTGACCATAAGCTAATGTAACTGTTTTGTTAGTTGCGCCCGTAGTCATAAATATAACATCGTCGTAAGCCTTAACGTTATAGTTATCTGACTTGTTTTGTATTAATGATTTTTCGTTATAGATACTGTTTGTTACCGTTCCGTTTATGTAACTAAATCCGCTAGTGTTTTCAGACACACTAACATTGCTACCAATTACCGTTACATTCTCACAGCTTGCGGGTATCATTATATTGTCACCAATAGCCACACAATTAGTGCCTCTATTTTGGTTTCCAGTTCCAACGCTAAAAGAAGTGTTTAATGTAGAATTATAAACCTCTACACCCCCAGCAACATCGGGGCTTGAACTGATTAAAAATTTTGTAGGTGTAAATATTTGTGTTTCTAACAACTTAATTAACTCGACCTTTGTACTTGTTAACTCTAATGGATTATAGTTTTCAATTTTATTAACGATATAATAAGCACCGTCAATAAATAGCCTATTCCTAAAATTAAAATTATAAATATCTTTCGGGCTTAACCATAAATACTTAGTTACAAATTTAGCATCTCTATTAATTAAATTATTTAAATATTTAGCGTGGTATCTATTATAAAAGTTGTTAGTTGTAAAGTATGCGTTTGGATAATCATAATAAACCTTTTTAGGTAAGCCAAAGTTTAAATCCACATTTGGATCTAATGGGTCGTCTGTATGTCCAGCATATAAATAATCGTTAGTTGTTAAATTAGCTTGCCCTGTTTGCTGCCATGTGTAAGGTGTAATTGTTTGTTTTATTCCACCGCAAATTAACCAACGGATATTACTAGCAAATTGTTTTTTTATTAAATTCTCTTCTTTGTAAATACGTGGCATAACGATACCTAAACCATAATTAGCAACGTTTGGAGTTGGGCTAAAAATTATCTCATTCTTTTTATCTGACTTAATAAAATCATTTTCGACATCCTCTTCGTGTGTACCAAACACTTCGTTAAATTCATTTTTGTATTGTTCGTTCCATTTATCGGTATCGGCTTTATAAGTGTAAATATATTTTTTACCCTCTAATATATTTGGGTTAATACTTTGGTCTTTAGATAAATCTGTTTTATTTTCATAATCAATTATGTCACCGTTGTAAAAGTCATTAAACGATTCAATAATTAAGTTGTTAGGATTTACAGGGTCAACATCAATAAATAAATTTAGTGCTTGTATGATTGACTTAAGGTAATCCTTTTGTTTTATCTTAGTAGGCAAGGCACTATTGCAAGTCATCATGTCACCCGATAAAATAGTTTTCTGAGTACATAAAGCGTAGAAAGATGTTTTAGCAGCCCCACCAACTAACTCAAGATTCCAAGTTAAAGTTCCCGTTGGTGTAATTGGAGTACCTGCCGAATTATAATAAGTAAGTGGTGATGAGCCAGCCAAAAACACATTAACAGTTACTAATAATATATCTCCCGCTGCAAAAAATTGACTGCCAGTTGCATTACCATTATTGCCATAAATAGATACACCAATAGGGTTAAGATTTGTGTTTGTAATAGAAGTACCAACAGGTGGAACTACGTCAAAAAAACTCACTCCACCATTACCCGATTTACGAATACTAGTACGAAGTACTATGGGTGCCGACCAAAATGCAACCGCTGGATCTGAATGTGTAGGCGTAATCTTTACATAATTAACAGCTGCTACATTATAATTACCGTTTGCATTCAATGTTACAAAATTATTTGCAGGTGCTAACTGACCGCCTAAATCAAAGAAACCATTTGTACTGTCATTGGTATAAGTAACGTCAGTATTTGTACTAAATGGAATAGATGCGTTTGATGTTAAGCCTACATAAAATTGTTTTAACTCTAATTGTGCAGGTGTTAATTGTAAATTAATTAAGTTAGGGTAAGTGATATGGTTTAAAAATTCAGCATCGTCTAATATTGACGAAGTCCAAGTTCGACCTGTATTAGTTATAATTTTATCAATATATTCCCTATTGTGAAAGCAAGGCAAAAAACTCTCTACGTTAAAAACTGTATCACTCCCACCGTTTTGAGCATTATCAATAAATGGATATACTACACCGTAGCCAGTACCATTATTGGCTACGTTTAAAGCTATTTGATTAGCACGTGTATATGTGTGGTCGTATGCGCTAAAATCTAAGTCATCCGAACTTGTTAATATACTTTCGTTTGTCCAAGTTGTTGGAGTTGTTCCCGTTGCTATAAATACGCACCCTGTTGTATTAATCGTTCCGCTAACTACACTTGCCACACTTGTAAAATTATCCCCAGCCACAAACGTATTAATCGTGTATTTTCTACCTATCATTAACAAGCCACTTGTTTCAAATTTTAATGGATTGCCAGTAATTAATTTATCCCCAATATCCACAAATAAAGAACCGCCCTCACCAATTATTGAACATTCATAATCTATTGAATTATCGGGCTTAATGTTTATTTTGATTAATTGTAAGTCACCAGCAAAGTTTTGAATGCCGTCTACAATATATTTACATGGTGTTTTTAAATTCTTATTGAAATACTGAGTAGCTACGTTAACACTAAATATATTTTCAAATAGTTTATTTACTGAGTTCGTTCCTAGTAAATTAATTGTTTTACTAAAACTAGCTTTACGTTTATCAGGCTCTCTAACATCGGCTAGGTTATAGTTAATATTAATCGGGATATTTTTAGCAATAGGATAGTATTGTAATTTCTCACTACCATTTTTTGCTGCTATTAATAGATCTGTTACTACTGCCATATTATATACCTCTTTGTCTAGTTTCTGTAATACCTAAATCAATAGTAATAGCCAATTGTATCAATGATTCATTATTTAGTTGGTACTCTTCAAATGAATTATTTGTAACTCTACACGAACGTAAACTATTATAATCCCAAACGTAAACTATCGGGCTATCAAATAAATCCTTTAATTGTGTTATTTGCAACTGAGTTAACCAAGTTGTATTTAAATCTATTGTGGATTCGATAGCAGTGCTTATAACGTGGTCTTCTCTATCATAAGAAGTAGAGCCATACGCACCTGTGGTTGTATTTAAAACATTCTTATTTAAAGTAACTGTATTTACTTTTTTAGTAAAGTTCTTTTTACTCTTTTGCTCAAAATGAAATGATAATATATTGCCATCTCTATCTAAATAGTAAATAACATAATCTTGGTATTTAGTGCAAATATCTTGGTAGCTAAATTCATAGTCTAATAAATCAGTGGTATTGTTTTTAAATTTAACAACAACGGTATCACCAACTAGAGGTGAAGTAAAAATATTACTACCTAAATATAATTGGTAAATATCGTTAACTGTAACTGGTGTCGGAAATGAAGCTATATTAATAGTTTGAATAAGTGTGATACCTCTATATAATTGAATAGTTATATTATTGCACGGTGTGGGAATAAAGTGAATAAAAAAAGGTTGGTTTAAAGCTATTCTATTATCGGGTGTTATTGTGTCAATATCCTTTGATAAGAAATATAAACCAGTAGTTGAACCAAAACCATAATCAGCTGGGTCGTAAGCGTTAAACTTTTTATCTGTTAAGCAAGCATCAAAGGCATCGTAATTTATAGTTGTAGTAGATTGAATTGCCGCTGTATAATATTCATAAATTTTAACTTGCGCTCTTACACGTTTGCCAGTTGCTAAGTTTATAGGGCTAGCTAAATTAATATTATCAAATTCAAAGTAATGTTCAATATAATTTTGCACCCACTCTTTAGCATTAAAAACTAAATAACCATCGGGACGTGGTAATATGTCCTCTGTATAAGTGTTAGCTGTATCACCGTTAACAGTCACTTGAACTATATATTTAAAATCGGTGTTAGCTATTCCAGTAGATAACGCTGTAAATATTTGGTCGTTATAAGCTGGTGTTAATAATTCGGGTTCTTTATATACTGTTAATGCCATTTTATGTGTAACTACTTCTTATTTCTATTATAATATCATCTTTTACTAATTCTGTTATCTCACTTTGTAATTTTTCAATTCTACCGTCGTTAATTACTTCGTCAAAAAAGTGAGTAGCTTCTATTGATTTATTTTTTAAAGAACGTGCCACTAAAAATCCTGCTGCTTTCTTTGCCTTATCAAATGACATCTTTTGTAATTTCTTTAACTTACCTTTACGCTTAGATAGGCTTTGCTTTTGCTTTCTTTGTTCTAAATCACTAATTCTTATATTTTCAGCGAAACCACTAACCGCACTCCATTCTACTATTTTTTTTTGTCCCTCTGCACTTACACTGTTTGGACTTCTACCATCGTTAACAACCGCCCAATAATCATTCATGTTTAGAGTAAACTTAATAGTATCATTGCTAAATGACACTATCGGTTTAACGCTAGCCTGTAATCTACTTGTACGTTTACGACCTTTATATTGTTTTCCTTTATATGTCGAACCTCTTTCAGCCCTTGCATCTAATGCCTTTTTTAAAGAACTTCGGGTATCATCGTTTAATGCTTTCCCAAACTCATCTAACAAATCTTTTATTTTATCTACCAGAGCCATTTAATGCTATTTCAAATTTACCTTTATCTTTTAAGTACGCTAACTTATTATAGTACCTTGTTACACTCCATTCAAATATTTGATCTTCGGTTAAGTTAGTATCTTTAACAACTAAACCAACGCTGTATTCCCATCCCCATCGTTCAAAAAAGTCTGAAACTCTAAGTCGTCCATCATCATTTGCTTCGCTTCCTCTATTGTTTGAGTTGCTTCCGCTAAACAATCCTGAATAGCTTTTGTGTAAGTTTTCAAATATTTTGAATAAAAAAAAACAGCCCCAAGTGATTCACTAAGTTTAGATTGTTTAAACAGTTCAACGTTTCGATTGTGGTTATTTGAATTATACAACCATTTACCGTTTTCGTATTCTTGGTGACAAATAGCCATTAACTCGGGTAGTACTTTTAAATAGTTCCCCTCGTTTACCTTTACCATTTCTTTCCAATCTTTTTCCTGGCAAATATTGTAATTGTATAAATCCTTAATGTACCTAAACTTAATGCCACCTATTTTAATTTCATCGGGACAAGTTAACTCAGTAATAGGTTTAGTTAAAAAGAAAGCATCTAACAAATAGTCATATACTTTTTTAGGGCTAAGTGATTCAATATGTTCAATAGCTTCACCCGATAAAATTGATAGCCTTAAAACAGCTTTATCTAAATTATCCAAAGTGTCATTTAACTTCAACTCCTCTAATTTTTGGAATTGGTCAACTGTTAAATCTTCGTATCTTTTAGGTATTTTCATTGTATTAATATAGTAATTTATTTGAGTTTTACATTTATTGAATAAAGAAAGTTGACTTTTTAAGACGGTTTAAAGCTACATATCTAACCGCATCAATAGCATGGTTATAATTATCAATAGGCTGTGACGTATGTTTTCCGTCATTATCAGTCACCCATTTATAATTCCTTAGTTCCTTTATCAAATTAATACTAGACTTCGTTACATTCAATTTAAACGCCTGTAAAGTATCTATTGAGTTCCTTATACTATCCGCCCCTTTTTTAGCACCCTCTATTCTAAAACTTGCACGTCTTAAATCTTCTATTGATTTTGGTTCAGCACTATCCGCAACTATCATTTGTTGACTTGTTACATTCAATTCCTTTAACCTGGCAATTAAATCACTATTGGTTAATTTAGTTTGGTATATCAATTCATTCAAATATAACTCACCATTAAATCGGTAGACTGCTATTAATGTACTTGGATCATTCGTAAAACCAAAGTCCATTCCGTAAGCTATAAACTCAGCATCGTTTGGTATTGATTCGCATTGCTGCCAATTTTCAAAAACAGTACCCTGTAAACTACCTACATTACCCAAACCGTAAACGTTCCACCAATTCGCCCAATAAGTTGATGTAAGTGCTTTCTCCTTTGCTTTTTCAATTTCTTTAATAATTGATAAATCCAAAGCTTCATTATCTTTGTAAGTCAAAACAACAAAGTCCGTATCGCTGTCGTTTATCAATTCTGTATCAACCCAAAATTCACTAACAGGGTTATAATCTAAATAAATAAACCTACGTGTTCTAATTGCTAATTGATAGTAGGCTTCCCATGTTATGTTATTGCACTCATTTACAAATAACACATCACGCCTGGCACCTCTTAATTTACTTTCTGCATCCGCACTAAAAAACTCAATATAGGCTCCATTACTAAACGTATAAACCAAACTACTTTTATTAAAGTTCTCAGGCTCATACATTCCTATCATATCCATAATTTTAAGAAAGTCCCTTAATGCACCCCTCTTTAAATGTGGTATAGTTTCAGCAACTATTGATATTTCAGCAAGTGGATTTTTGACAGCATAGTCAATAAGGAATGGCACGATAGTAAATGTTTTACTTGCAGACGTTCCACCCCTAACAACCCGAACTCTTTTGTTGAGTTTAGATATTTTCGTTTGGGCTGTCGTTCGTTGTAACATTAATATCTATTCCGTTAAAGATAGGCTTCTCAGTTATTAATTGATTAATCGTTTGACTAGGCACACCATGCACTCGGCTTATAAGAGTTTCCAAAGAATACAGCGTTCCCTTCTCTAAACTTTTACGCATAGCATTTGCAATGGTCCGCTCTAATATTGTAGCGTGTTCGTCCTTAAATATCTCGGCTAACTCGTTTAAAGTCATAGCCATCATGTTTTCAATAGTTTGGTTTATGTCCTGTTTGTTATAACCCATCTCTTTTAATTGACACACGAATTTACGTGGACGTCCGTTTGGGTTTCCGCTTTGACCTTTCTGCCAACTGAATGGTAAAATATATTCTTTATTGTTTGACATTTGTTATATACTTTGATAATGCTGTATAGAGTTCTTTACTATAAGTAACCTTTCTGTATATTCTTTTACTTTATCATTCTTAAAGCATACATCTTTACGTTTACTAAATCTATCAATATGGTTAACTAAACATTTTTCCATTATTAATAATGTAGATAGGTAATGTTTATTATTACCTATTGTTAATTCGGGTTTAAGTATTTTCATGTTTTTTTTCAACTAATTTAATCATTTAATGTTAAAGCTGCAATATATTTTTTTAGCAGAAACTAATCCTTTATATTCCGTTATTCCTTTTATAGCTAAGTAATTTTTAAACATCATCCCTATATCTTTATTCAAAATAGATACTTTTTTTGTTGAGCCATAAATATTATTAAAGTAATTTTCAGCTAGTATTTTATCGGGGTTTAAACTTACTGGACTACAATAAGTTGCAATAACCAGACCTTTATAACCTTTATTGAATAACACTTCTAAATACTTAACGGGGCTACCCCAACTATCTAAATCAATTATATTAAAGTTATTTAAGTCGTTTTCTTTTATCCACTTTAAACTATCATAAACTATATTTGGTTTAAAATTAGCATCTGCATCAATAGTTACTATATTTGTTTTACCTACCTTACTTTCAATTATACTCCAAAGTACTTGTTTACCAGCGAAGCAGTCTAATATCTTTAAATCTAAATTATCCTTTATTGCATTATACCTTAAAGAAACTTTTAGATCTAAATGCTTATTATCGTTATTAGTTGCTTTTGTCGAGCCCGGTCTTATCATTTAAAAACAGCTTTCAATACATTATCCTTATCTAGTAATTCAATTTGCTTTAATAAGCTGCCACACTGATTATTATTTTCGTTTGGTATAGTTAATAAAATTATAACTGCATCCTCTTTACTTATACTTTCACCACCTAGCGAAGTTTCAAAATCAATATTACCATTATCGTAACTATCAACATCCAAACCCCAATCTTTTAAATCAATTTCGTTCCATTCATTAGCTAACATATTCCAATCCCACTCACCCCCACTTACATTATCCTTAATAAGAAATTCCCGTTGTTTTTCCGCTGATAAACCACTTGCTTTAATAATAGGCACTTCCTTTAACCCAGCTTCTTTGCATGCCTTAAAACGCATATTTCCACCTAATATAATCATGTCATCATTAACCACAATCGGTCTGATATTTAACATTTCGGGAAAGTCTTTAATTGACTGAACCAGTTTAGTAAACTTGTCATCCTTAATCAAACGTGGATTGTTTGGATTTAGTTTAATTTTACTTATTGCTATTGTTTCTATTTTCATTCCAAAAATTTATGTGTTCGTATTCGTCTTGCATTTTAATTCATTATTATCTTGTTTTATATTCCATTCCATAAAATCGTTAATTTCTTTAATTGAATCTGTTATAAATGTAGATTGTTTATTGATGCCACTAAAACCTTTTACATCTAATTCTTTCCAGTAATTCAATCTAAAAATTACCCTATCAATCCAACTCATTTTAATTTCTCTACGACATAGAATATATTGGCTATCTCTTTTAAATTTATTAATTATAAAAATTTGATATTCGTATTTTTTACTAAATTTATTATGATTTAATTCCATCAGTTCATTATATAAATAAAAGTTCGTTTCAATATTACCGAATTAAAATAATTAATCCTAAACGGTTGGTGCGGCAATGGCCTCATTGATATGTTTGCCTTCATAGGTAATTGATATCATTAAAATATTATTCGTATAAAGTATTTGCCTTTCAATCGGTTTATACTTCTTTACATTTAGTTTTAAGTTTTTCTCACATTCCTTACCTACCCTTAAGCGTTCTTTAGGAGTTGGCTCGGTTTCGTAATCAAATGTATATTTCGCTTTAAATGGCATTATTTCTTTGATTTAGGTTTATCTTCAACTGGTTTATTGATGTATGCTAATATAATTTTAAAAGCATCTTTATAGATATTAACGCAAGTTGAACATTCAACAAGCGTTTCCACCGTTGCATCAATACCATGATAAGCTGCTAAAATTTCTTTAACATTATCGTTTGAACTGTCAGGGCGGATTAAGTCATGCGCTACTGCATAAATAAAATCCTTTTGTTTTAATAAAATTTCGTTCATTTTAGTTTATTTTTTATTTCGTTTTTAAATTTATTGTTTTGATATATCAGTTTTCGTTCCTTAATTCCCATTTCGCTGGCTATCTTTCTAGTTGATGTAACAACCGATTTGAATAGTATTTCAGCTTTAAACGGTTGCTCTCTAACAAATTTAACTGTTTTCTCAAACTTCATATCAATTTCAAAGTTATAACTTTCCTCGATTAAATCAAAATTTATCTCATAATCGTTATGTCTTTCAACTAAAGGATTCTTTGTATTAACTAATTTATTTGCTCGGTGCCTATCCGAATTAATCCCTTTTAGCACATTTGAACAATAACTAATAAACTGCCCTTTGTTAACTTTGTCGATTAAAAAGTCTTCGGGTTTCTCACAAAGGTACAATAAAAACTCTTGGAATAGGTCGTTTTTAATATCTCGGTAATTACATAGCTTAGTACTTAAGCCATTAAGCATCTTACTGTTTGCTGCTATAATTATGAGTTGCTCCTTATTGATTAACAAATGTATTAAAAATAAATTAAAAAGGATTATCTAAATTATTAATTATTATATCATTTAAAAAATTAGTATTGTTTTCAATTGGTTTTTGTTCGGTATAAGTGAGCCAATTATCTGTATTTGGAGTTCCTTTGTAGTATCTGCCATTTGATTTGTCCCAAGCAAACTGAACACATCCAACTTGTCCCCAATGTTTAAATTTAACTTTCTGCACGTATATTTCAGTTATGTTAGTTTGGTAGTCACGATATACGGTTATGCCGTTTGCTGTCTTATTGTAAAAGTTAGCAGAGCCACTGATTGAATAAAGATTAGGTATTTCATATTTACCAGTTACTTTGTCTTTTTGTATCTTAGTAGGGTGAGCAACTAGAAAGCAATGTACTTTATTTTTTTCGCAAAAGATGGTTATTTTATCTAATTGCTGTGAAATATACTGAGTTTCATTAGTTGTATATTTATGATCTATTTTATTCCAAGCATCAATAACAAATGCTTTAACTCCTTTTTTACGGACCAATTGCCTAACTGAATCCAAAATATTATCTAAGGTAAAATCACTTTCAGGGTTAATAAAAAAGAAATTGTTTGCGTGGTAATTAATCATTTCTTTTAAATCTAAAGGACTTAATTTATTATAACCCTCAAATGGTTTACCTATCATTTTTTCAGCAAACTTACTAAAATG
>Ga0099851_1000260_pt1 | contig 21904 bp, 41 predicted proteins | sample CB_VirMetaG_6_FD_78176 | JGI IMG/M metagenome (GOLD analysis project Ga0099851, IMG submission 78176) | Freshwater to marine saline gradient viral communities from Chesapeake Bay - CB_1508_2 Viral MetaG | ecosystem: Environmental > Aquatic > Marine > Coastal | place: USA: Chesapeake Bay... | reverse complement strand
ATAACATATAGGGAAACAAGAGATAAATCATTAGATAGCTCAGATAGGGATAGAGGAATTAGTTGAAAAACTGGACCAATTTACATAACCATACAGTCTTTTCTATGTTAGATGGTCATGGGAATGTAGAAGAATACTTATCTAGAGCTAAGTCTTTAGGTATGTCTGGACTCGCCACTACGGATCACGGCAACATACATTCTTGGTTAGATTTCTACGATGCAGCACAAGCCACTGGTATAAAGCCTATTCTTCGGAAGCGAATTTTATCAAGCTAGAAAAACAAGATTTGATAAAGACGAAGAAGAAAGATCTGGTCCATCTAAAAATGAATGGGAACAAAGAGGCCCTTATCATATAACCATTCTTGCCAAGAACAATGTTGGATATCACAATATAATTAAGATGTCTTCTAGGTCTTTTCTGGAAGGCTATTACGTTAAGCCCAGAATAGATCACGACCTAGTAGCTCAGCATTCAGAGGGTCTCATAGTTCTTTCTGGTTGTTTGAACAGTGAGATATCTCAAGCCCTGCTAAGAGGTGACTACAAGTTTGCCCTCGAATCTGCGTACAAAATGCAGAGCATAGTTGGTAAAGAAAATTACTTTATAGAAATACAAGATCACGGTCTGCCAGAACAGAAAAAGATTTCTGGTCAACTTATAGAGATAGCTAATTCAATTGGAGCAAAAATAGTTCCAACTGGCGACTGTCATTACGTTCATCAAAAGGACGCAAGAGCTCATGACGTTATGTTGTGCGTGGCGACTAACGCAACAATACATACTCCAGATAGGTTTTCTTTTTCTGGTGATAATTTTTATCTAAAATCATACGATGAAATGTCTTCTTTGTTTGGAGACGAGTGGCTAAAAAACACTATGTCAGTTTGCGATATGGTAGATATAAATCTTAAGTTTGGAGAAATTCATTTTCCAAAGTTTCCAATTCCAACAAACGAATCATCGGTAGAATATTTTGAAAGATTGGCATGGGATGGTCTTAGGGTAAAATATGGACAAGAACTTCCTCAGCATATAGTAGACAGAGCTAATCATGAAATAAAAGTAGTTAAAGAAATGGGATTTCCCGAATACTTTTTAGTGGTTTCTGATCTGGTCAGATGGGCAAAGGCCAATGATATACGAGTTGGATGGGGTAGAGGATCAGCAGCCGGTAGCGTTTTGTCTTACGCATTTGACATTACTAATTTGGATCCAATTAGGTTCGGCCTTTTGTTTGAGAGATTTCTTGTAGAAGGAAGAAAGTCTATGCCAGACATAGATCTAGACTTTGACGATAGATTTAGAGATAAGGTAATAGATTACGCCAGAAGCAAATATGGAGATGACCGAGTAGCTCATATATGTACATTCAATAGAACTGGTGCAAAGCAATCAATAAGAGATGCTGCAAGAGCTCTTGGTTATGATTTTTCTTCCGGGGATAAGGTATCTAAATTAGTTCCTCCGCCAGTCCTAGGTATCTCAAAGTCCCTTTCAGAATGTATGGAGACAGAGGAGTTTAAAAAAGAATATAATTTAGATAAAGATTCTAAATATATAATTGATACTGCATTTACTCTTGAGGGATTAGTCAGACAAACTGGAATTCACGCAGCTGGAGTTGTTATATCTAAGGGGCCACTGGTTGACTATCTGCCCATCATGAAAAAGGGAATAGATAATCCAATAGTTACCCAATGGGACATGGGCAGAGTAGAGCAGTGCGGTCTTTTAAAGATTGACTTTTTGGGATTAAGAAACTTAGGCGTTATCGACTCCTGCATAAACTTGGTTAAGAAGCACAGAGGAATAGAAATAGATGTGGATCAAATTCCACTTGACGATAAAGCTACATTTGATGAGCTTTGCAAAGGCAACTGTGCAGGCGTGTTTCAGTTGGAGTCTTCTGGAATGAGACAGCTAATGGTTCAACTGCAGCCTCATAATATTGAAGATATCATGGCTCTTATATCTCTTTATCGTCCAGGCCCGATGGGCTCTGGAATGGATAAGCTTTATATTGACAGAAAGCACGGTAGATCAAAGGTATCTTATGATCATCCAAAGCTAGAAAAGGTTCTTGGCCCCTCCCTAGGCATTATGTTGTATCAAGAAGACGTTCTTGGTGTCGCTAGAGAGTTAGCTGGATTTAGTTCAGCTGAGGCGGATGATCTTCGCAAAGTAATTGGAAAAAAATTGATGGATAAAATAGCTATGTTTAGAGCTAAGTTTGTTGAGGGCTGTGTAAAAAATTCAAACATGCTTCCAGAAAAAGCAAACAAGATATATTCAGATATAGAATATTTCGGTGGCTATGGCTTTAATAGAGCGCACGCAGCTAGCTACGCTATGATTTCATACACTACAGCGTACTTAAAGACAAATTATACAACAGAATATATGGCTGCATTGATGTCCTCTGTTGTGGGCAATAAGGACAAGCAGGCTTTTTATCTTACAGATTGCAGAAGACTTGACCTAGAAGTGATGCCACCTTCGATTAACAAATCTGGAATAGATTTTGATGTTATTGAAAACAAAAAGATTATCTTTGGTCTTTCGGCGATAGATGGAATAGGCTACACAATCGCAGAAACAATTGTTAAGAATAAAGACCTAGAACATCCTTACTCTAATATGTATGACTTCTTTAGAAGATGTGACCCCTCTATACTTAAGAAGTCAACACTAGCTCACCTAGCAGCGGCTGGGGCTTTTGATGAGCTAATAGAAGAAGATAAAAATAATGAGATAAGTAGAAGAGTTGAATTAGAAATATTAGAAAAAGAAAAAGAAGAACTAGGCATATACGTAACTAATCATCCAGTCTTGGGCATATGGGATGTAATTGGAAGCCAGGTGACTAGTGAGATTATAGATCTTGGAGATCTTGATTCTGGGACTCAGGTTAAGGTCGGCGGAATAATTAATTCAATTAAAAAAATGACCACCAAAAAAGGCGAGAAGATGTTCAAGCTTCAACTTGAAGACATCAGCTCTAGCATTGAAGTTTTAATATTTCCACGAGTGGCAAAAAATATATATGAAAATCACTTTGCCGTAGGGGATATTGTAATTGTGAGTGGAGCACTCAATAAAGAAAGCGATGAAGAAAATTCAATAGTAAAAATATTCTATAATTCTTCAGAAAAAATTGACTCAAAAGTATTTCATGGAGGAAAGCCGATTATACTTAAGGCTGATTCAGATGTTTCTCAAGTGACTTTAGATAAAATATATGATATAATTGCAGATAATAAAGGTAATAGACCTGTATTTTTAGAAGTAAAAAATGGAAAGCATAAATTTGTTTACAAGTTTGACATATTGTGCTCTACCAAAGTAGTCCCTGTAATAAAACAAATATTAGAATTGGAGCCAGTATCATGACACTTCCTGGAAGTTATCAAAATCCATCAACAAAAGATTGTTGGAATTTTTGCTCATCATGCAATAGATGCCAAGACAAGGGCAAGTATAACAAGTGCGTTTCTTGTAGCGGTAGATATGATCCCTTAGGAAAAACAGATCCGCATCCAGATGATTTCTGCGACTGCAAAAATGGAGTTTTAAGATGGCGCACTCAAGAAGGAAGACTAGTAATAACAAGATTTAGATCTAATCCATTTAAGGGAAAAGTAAACTATGAAAAGAAAACCCAAGACGAAAGAGATTGGGATTCATACGTTAAAGACATGAGAAATAAGCTCGGGGATCCAAACTTTAATCCAATAACAATAATAGACGAGGATTAGTATGAACGAAAAAGAAATAGGAAGAATATCGTACAATAATTTAACATTAATAGAATACCAAGAGCCAAACGATAGAAGCAGTTTTTTTGTTCAGTCTGGCGTTGCTGGCTTCTATGCCTCGGATGACGAACTATATGACCTATATTCATTGTTGAGTTACTATTACAATATGGATGCAGCTAGCAATATAGTTATCTCTTTAAGGTAGTTTATTATGCAGTGGCCCTACATTGAAGATGATCATATGGAGATTGGAAATACCGGCTGGGTTCCGGTTGGAGAAGGATTATATAAAAATATCCATACTGGCCATATTATTGACGAAAATGGCATTGAGTACGACGCTCAAGGAAATTTAGTAGAGACTAAAAACGAAGACATTTAATGCAAATAGAAATTAAAAAAATAGAAGAACTACAGCCAATTCAAAGGCTAGCTTTAGTTGATTTTTCTTATTCTAGAATAGACACCTATCAACAGTGTCCTTCTAAATATTTTTATACCTATATAAAGAAAGAGCCAAAGATATTTGGGGAAGCGGCTGTTCTGCGGAAATATAGTCCACTCTGTTTTAGAAAATGTTGTTAGCAGGGACAAGCCACTTGATCAAGAAGAAATAAAGACTGAGTACGAAAAACATAAAGCTTCCTACGATCCAGAGAAAAAAATATCAGAACAATTAGTATCTGTTGGTGAAACAATTTTAAATGAATTTTTTGATGAGAATCCCGCAGCTACTTTCAATGTTTTTGATAAAGAATATGAATTTAAATTTATAATAGGAAATTACTTATTGATTGGATATATAGATAGAATAGATCTATATGAAGATGAAGTAGTAATTATTGATTATAAAACAGGAAAATGGGAAGTTTCTCAAAAAGAACTTCCGAATAATCTTCAGCTAGGCATATATGCACTTGCCGCATCACTAGCTTTCCCTGACAAAAAGATAACAGCAGAGCTGTATTACCTAAGATCTGGAAGGCATAAGCGACATACATTTACGCCAGAAGATTTAGAAAACGTAAAATTAAATATAATTAATTCAATAAAACAAATTGTAAATGATACTTCATTTTCTCCCACCAGTAATGGAAGAATATGTAGTTACTGCGAGCACGCAAAAACCGGAGCTTGTCCAACTCGGTGTATTCAGAAATAAGAAAGTAGCAAGGGCATAAAAGAAAAACCCCGGCGTTTCCGCCGGGGCATTCTTTATAGCTGTAGTTAAATTAGAAGCTTGAGTCAGACTCAAAAGTCAGATCTTCCACAGCAAGGCCCTCAAACTGAGTTACCAGCTTGGTGGCTGTTGTGTTATCGTAGCCAGCTTCCTGCAGGCTTTCGATGACGTTCTCGTTAAGTGACTTCTTGAACGAGGTGATGATTTGATTCATTGTAACCATAATTTTATCCTTTGCTTGTGTTTTGTTTAATTATGAACTATAATATACGTGTTATTTCAACAAGATAGAGGTTACACCATGTCGATAGAAATTGTCAACTCCAGCGACTTTTTTTTGGAAAGATCTTCCATTAGTGGAAGCCCAAAATTCTCTAGTAGCAAAAACAACACAGAGAATATTATAGCAGTAGAAAACACAAAAGCAAACACATCCAGGGGAAATGCGTATAAGCATACAAAAACTGGATTCAGGCAGGATATAAATCTTAATGTAAGATCAAATTGGGAAGCAAACTTTGTAAGAATTTTAAATGGATATAAAATCAAGTTTGAATTTGAACCAACAGTCTTTGCCTTTCCAATAAAAAGAGGAACAAAAGGTTATACTCCAGATTTTTACCTGACAAAGTCTGATGAGTGGGTAGAAATAAAGGGTTATCTTGACGATAAAAGTAAGATAAAGCTCAGGAGATTTAAAAGGTACTATCCAGAAGAGTTTGAAAAACTTGTTTGCATCATTAGCAAGTACTCTAAAGAAGCATGTTCTTTTATGGATGAAATAGAAGTGCCAAAAATAATTCATTATGAAGATATTCGAAATGAATATAGTTCATTGATCCCAAATTGGGAAGGAAAATAATGTCTACTTATAAAGAACAATATTATAATTTAAAAGAATCCGAAATGCAGGAACTGATTGCAAAAGCTAAGGAAGGTAGTTCAAAGGCCCAGGAAGAACTGCTAAAAGTTTTTCATAACTTTTTAACTAAATATGTTGCCCTGCTCTATCACGGAAGATACAATATCAAGGACTATGACGTTAGAAGATTCATAGGTTTGTTTGTCAAAAATCCGTATGTAAGATTCGCCTTAGCAAAGAATAAAATCAATAAAGAAAATATGAAGCATGTCTACGAAGTCATGGGTCGGTATTCAATATATGGCAAAAAGATATGGCGACGAAGAAGATATAAGACAAACTGTGAACATGACTTTCTTTCAATGTATAAAGAGATATGAAAGAAGAGATTCCGCTAAAGGGCCAATACCTTTCAGCGGTTTTTTATATAGCTACTTTTTTTATCTACTAAAAAAGAATGTAGACACATTTTTAATAGATCAATTAGGAAGAAAAACATTCCCATTAATAACAGATGAATCTTTTGAAGAAGATAATGGACAACAAAAGCAGGGATTTAGAGCCGAGCCGATAGAATATACGCTAGAGCAAATATTTACAAGAGATGAAATAGATGAGATGTGGGTTTTAGGAGAAAAATTATTTCCTCCGTTCGATGTGCTTACCATACAAGAGAGACAGCTGATAAAATGGAGGTTCGCAGATGGGAAAAAGTCGAGTGAGATATCTAAAAAAATAAATGAACATCCAAATACCGTTAGAGAACACTTGTCCAGAATAAAAGATAAAATAGAAGAAGAAATAAAAAAACAAAATATGGAAGAATTAATAAAAGAACTTAAGCTTGATAAGGATGATGAATGAACTTTCAGGGAATAGAAAAGTTACAGCAGCTTTTATCTGATTTCTTGAATCCACAAATTCAAGAAGTTATAAACTCTTACACGAATCAAGGCTCGCAAAACCAATACTTTATTGAAATACCCGAAGAAGATGTGATAGATCTTGGTTTAGATAAGTTGGCTTCCCTGGTTGCCAGAACCTCTAATGTTTATGGAAGAGCAGCTAGATTTGCCGGCATGGCGAGAGCCAACTATAAGATCATAGAAGGAAAATACAAAAAAGTATACAAGTCTTCTAGGATAGGAAAGAACGAGGCTGAGCGAGAAGCCGCCGCCATGGAAGCAGCTGAATCAGAATACTCTGCTCTTGTTACCTGCGAAGCTATTGTAAATCTAGCTGAGTCATTAGAAAATTCTGCTAGAATAGCTTCAGAGTCAGCAAGAAAGTTGATGGATAAAGTGCAGTCAATGCAGATAGCTTCCAATAGAGAGTCTAAAGGTTATTATTTAGATGAAGATTTCAAAACTTATTAAAGGATAATTATGTTTATAGCTCATTATAAATCAGTAAATTCTCCGAAAGAATTTTACTCTGAAAAAAGAAACTCATTAGATTTTCCAACTCAGGTAGAACTCTTAAGTGAAAGATACCTTCTTGCCTCAACGATACAAATAGCAACATCAAAACAAGAGGAAGGTCTTTACGAGGTAGCTAAAAAAAACGACATAAAGACTAATGTAAAAGTTAGCTAGACATGAATATAGAAGTATTTTGCGACGGAGCCTCTAGGGGGCAAGGGCAAAAAAAATTCGGAGAAGCTTCTTGCGCTGCTGTTGTTTATAAGAACAAAAAAAAGATAGCACAATTTGCCAGAGGTCTTGGTCGTAGAACCAATAACGAAGCTGAATATGAGGCTGTTATAGCTGGACTTTTAATCTGTTCTTTGTCAGATTTAATGGATCCAATTATCTATACTGATTCTGCAGTAGTAGCAAATCAAATAAACGGTAAGTGGAAATGCAAAAACGCATCCCTAATGCCGCTTCTGATGACTGTTGAAGAAATAAGATCTGAATATAAGTTTAGAGTAGTTCAAGTTCCAAGGGCTTTTGTTTGGGAGCCAGATTTGTTGGCAAATGAATTTCTCAATCAGTTAGAGGAAAGAAAGAGAAGTATGTGATATAATTATGGATATGATTGATTTAAAGAAAAACCAGCCAATAATTGTCGGCCTTGCTGGAAAGGCTGGAAGTGGAAAGACGTCTGTAGCAGAGAACATAGTTCCAAAAGGATCTATAGAATCTCTAAGATATGAAATCAAATGGGATCATATTTTTTACGCACTTCCGCTATATGAGATGGCATCAATCAAAAAGAATATCCAGGGCTTTAATCAAAAAAGAAGAAGAATGTACGCAATCCACGACGTGTTGTTTGACCTTTATGGGGGAACATCCCTTGGAGATGTTCCAGAATATGAAGAGCTTACTTCTATGGTTGAATCGATTTATTCTATGCCAATAGAGCCAGAAGGCACAAAGCCCAGAGAGTTTCTGCAAAAAGCAGGAGATCTTTGTAGATCATTTTCTCCTGATTGTTTTGCCAGATGGGCGATAATTAAATCGTCTAAGATATATAGATCATATCTGAGTCAATTAAAAGAAGATGAAGATTCGTATCCAATGATCATTTTGGTTTCAGATGTTAGATATCCAAATGAAGCCGAGCACATATTAAAGCAGCCAAACGGATTCATTGTATGCTTCGATGCCTCAGTGGATACACTAAATGAGCGCCTAATGAAAAGAGATGGTAAACTAATGAGCCCTGAGCACTCTTCTCATGCGTCAGAAAACGGAATAGATGAAATAAAAAAGATGGCAACCGTAGTCATCAACACTGATAATATGTCCTTGGACGAGCAAACAGAGCAAACATTAAAAGAACTACGAGTAAAGGAATTAACAAATGCCTAAGGTATCACAAAACGCTTTCGAACAATCAACTGGATCGCCTGTTTCTGAATTGGTCTCAGCCAATCCTGGCCTGACCCTGTCTACTAGCCCAGTCTTAGTTTGCGGCGTTAATAGAAAAGTTAACATTGGAAATTTTGAAAATATAGATATATATGCAGGTATAAGTTTGCCCCTAGGTGAGCTTTCCCTGGAAGACAAAGAGGGGCTAACTAAAGCCATAGAAGAAGCAGCTGCGTATGGATTTGCCCTTATATCGAAAGAGACTGGCGATAGATACTCCTTAATTAAGGAATCACAACAAGGTAAAGCTTGATAAATTCGGTTTTATTATATATCATATAACGTTACTATTTAAATTACAAACTAAAAATACGAGGTAAAATAATGTTTAAAAAATTACTTGCAAAGATAGAGGCATTTCTTAAGGGTGAGAAGAGTAAAAAGGGTTCTCCTCTTTCGATGGTTCCTGATTCCGTTATGGATAAGTTGGTAGATCAAGCCGAAGTACTCGCTGATGCTATCGATGACGCTGTCATTAACGTAACCGAAGAGGTTAAGAAGGAAGTAGAAAACGTTACCAGCGCCGCTAAGAAGCCAGCCGCTAAAAAGAAGCCAGCCGCTAAAAAGAAGCCAGCTGCTAAGAAAACAAACTAATGCCCTTTAAGGGAAAGATATATATATCTGGCCCAAGAATGGGAACAAATAATTTAGTTAAAGGTATTGAAATGCCTTTGAATAAATCAAAGAAGAAAAAGAAGAAGAGAAAAAACAATGGCAAAAAGTAAAGATTCAAGACTTAAAAGAGCTCGGTGTTAGCGGCTACAATAAGCCAAAGCGTACACCAAATCATCCAACAAAGTCTCACATTGTTGTAGCTAAATCTGGTAGTCAAGTAAAAACTATTAGGTTTGGTCAACAGGGTGTTTCAGGTTCGCCAAAGAAAAAGGGCGAATCAAAATCTTACGCTGCTCGCCGTCGCTCTTTCAAAGCTCGTCATGCAAAAAATATAAGCAAGGGCAAGATGTCTGCAGCTTATTGGGCTGATAGAGTTAAGTGGTAGAAATTACAATTACTATTTTATAGGTTATAAAAATTTAGGAGATAGCTATGATGCATTCAAAAAAGAAAATGAATAGTTCAAAAAAAATGGGTGGCAAGAAAACAAAGCCAGCCAAAACAATGGGCGGAAAAAAGAAGATGACATCTAAGAAAAAGATGGGCTACTAATATGGCATCTAAGAAAAAGCCAATGAAAAAGAAGTCTCCAGCTGCAAAAGGCAAGGCCTCTGGTCTTACTCCGGCTCAGCAAAAACTTCCTCCGTTTATTAAAAGCGCAATTTTAAAAAAGAAAAAGAAAAAGTAATAAAAATTATATATTCATCATGGCCAAAAAGAAAACAGCTTATCAAAAAAAAATAAGTAAAGTTATGGATGAGTTCGGAAAAAGAACTCTTCATTCTGGCAAGGGTGGACCAATAGTTAGATCTAGAAAGCAGGCGATAGCAATTGCGATTTCAAGTGCCCAAAAGACTAAAAAGAAAAAGAAAAAATAGGAGAACTACTAAAATGAGCAAAAAAGTAGACTGGGACATTGTAGTTCCCGTTAAGCAGCCAGCAGATTTAAAGGGTATAAAGCCAGGAAAGCTTCCTGATGCTCTTCTTCGTCCAGTTAAAGGTGGCAAGCTGCATTGGCTTGCCGCAGCAGCTTGGGAAGCCATGGTTGAAGCAGCTAAGGCAGATGGCGTTGAGCTAAAGCCAGTATCGGCTGGAGACACATATCGCTCCTATGATTCTCAGCTTGCAGTATTCTTGCAGAGATATACAAAAAAGCCAAATGGAAACAGCACAAGAACATTTGAAGGTGTTAAGTGGTATAAGAAAGATCCAAAGCTAGCTTCTTTGGCTGCTCCTGGAACTAGTCAGCACAATACTCGGATTGGCTGTTGATGTTCACACGGCGGGAGAGCCAAAGCGCCTAAAATGGCTAATTGCAAACGTACGTAAATTTGGCTTTAGCTGGGAAGTGGTCCCAGAAGAACCATGGCACCTTCGCTATACAGAGGGTGACAATCCACCAGCTGCAGTAGCAGAGTTTATGGCTAAGAATAATATTCAAAAGCCTTCTGGTCTTGCGGCTCCAGCTGCATCCACCGCAGCAGCTGGAGCCCCTGCCGTTAAAGATGACGGCGGGGATCTTGATCCAGGTGATAGTGGACCAAGAGTCACAAAACTCCAAGAGGAACTCGCTGAAAGAGGATTCTATAAAGGTAAGGCTGACGGAGATTTTGGTCCAAAGACAAAAGCCGCAGTCATTGCCTATAAGCAGGCAAAAGGATTTGGCGCAGGACCAAAAGCAGGCAAGAGAGTATTAGACGATCTTGGAATCGGTCTCTAGCCGTGGAAGCGGTAATTGTAGCCCTTATCGGTGTAGTCGGTTCTGTTCTAGTTGTTCTCGTAGAAAAGGGTAGAAAAGAAAATGCTAGGGATCACGGTATAGTTGCAGATAAATTAGAACTAATAAAAGGCGCACTTGAGGATATAGATGATGATATAGCTCATGTTGAGTCTAAATTAGATAATCATCTAAGCGATCATATTACTGCAAGCTTAGGCGGTTTTGATATAGATGATTTGACCTATAAAACTGGAGAAAAAGTTAAGGATAAGAAAAAGGTTAAAAAGCATGGCAGCAAAAAAAGATAAGAAGTGGATTCAAAAAGCAATTAAAAGACCAGGTGCCTTCACCAAAAAGGCAAAAAAAGCCGGTAAGTCAGTCTCTGGTATGGCCGCAGCTGTAACCAAGAATCCTAGTAGATATAGCCCAACAACCGTTCGCCAAGCCAATCTTGCTAAGACGCTAAAAAAGATTAGTAGAAAAAGAAAGAAAAAGTAATAGTGGCAAAAGTTAATAAGCCAACCAAACCAGCACTCTGGTCTAGTGCCAAGTCACAGGCCAGAGCCAAGTTCGATGTATACCCAAGTGCGTACGCCAATGCTTGGGCAGTAAAAAAGTACAAGTCTATGGGTGGCGGATGGAGAACTGTTTCCGCTAAAAAGGCAAAGAGAAAGAAAAAATAATGGCTGGCCCAAAAGGCGTTGGTTTAACTAAGTGGTTTAATCAACGTTGGGTTAATATAGGTGCCCCAAAGAAAAAGGGTAAGTGGCAGCCGTGTGGTACCTCTGGATCAGGTGGCTCTGGATATGCTAAATGCGTCCCAGTCGCTAAGGCAAATTCGATGACAGCAGCTCAAAGAAGAAGCGCAGTTAAAAGAAAGAGAGCTCAAGGCTCCGCTAAAAAAGGAATTAAAGGTCAAGCTCCAAAAAACGTATCTACCTTTAAAAAGAAAAAAAAGAAATAAACTTTGGTATAATTTATTATGAGCGATGACGGAGTATTTGATGGCTTTATGCCAGCTATATCTGATATCACAATATCTAAACCAACCGCATCTATAACATCAAATGGTGATCTTTTAAATGTTCACTGTATAACAATAAAGGCAGCGGATCAAGAATATATTTTTAGTATTCAACCTCAAGATTTACAGAAGTTGTATTTTCTTATATTGAAAAGCCTGCTATAATAGGTATGTATGGGTGTAAAATTATTTACAAATGTCAATATTGGGGATGTTCCTAGCACACCCGCGCAACCGTATTTCAATAGCCCGTCTTTAGACACTGCGCGTCAAACACTTTTGCTTCACGCTTTGAATCTCGGACATCCAATAAGCTTTGCTCAAGAGCAATCAGGTGCTCTGATACAAAACATACTACCAGTACACAAAACAGAGTATGAGCAGATTTCTACATCTTCAAAAGTAAATTTAGCCCTTCATACTGAAGCGGCCTTTCATCCGTATAAACCTGATTATGTAATGCTACTTTGCCTAAGAGGCGATCCAACAGCTGTAACCACTTATGCAAACATAGAAGACATACTGCGCCTAATAGATAAAGAAATAATTCAGTATCTTCAATATCCAGATTATATAACTGGTATAGACAAAAGTTTCATGAGACCTGGAGAAAAATATAAAGAGTTGTTTATTCCTATTCTTAAAAAAATTAATGATGATGAATATAACTTTACTTATGATGAAGACTTGATGAAACCAATGAATATACTTTCTAGTATAGCCTTAGAAAAATTAGCTGAAGCGGTTTCTAAATGCGTTAAAGAAGTGGTTCTTCAAACTGGTGATCTACTTATCATAGACAACAATAAAACAATACACGGAAGAAAGCCATTCCAGCCAAGATACGACGGCACAGACAGATGGGTTCAGAGAATGTTGATCAGAAAACAGTTGCCGCCAGAAGAAGAAATGAATGGCCATGTTATTATTACAAAATTTGAAGAGTAAAAAAATAGTTGTAACTGGACCGCAAAGAAGTGGTACAACTATAGCGTCTAGAATTATTGCAGATACTATGCAGATTGAATGTATAGATGAACTTGACTATAAAATTGATTATGATAATTTAAAAAAAATATTAACAAAAAAAGATAGTTTTGTTGTACAGGCACCAGCTTTCTTTCATAGAATAATGGATATCCAGGAAGCATGTAGTGGCGTTTGTTTTGTGATAATCAAAAGAAATATAGAAGATATAATTAAAAGTGAGAAAAGAATTGACTGGGATGCCGCTAGTCAAATAATGGAAAGAGAAGCTAATTGTGCTACAGATTATCCAGGGCCTATATCAAAATACAAGTATGAAAAGTGGGAAGAAATTAAAAATAATCTCAATGAATACCTCGAAATAAATTACGAGGATCTAAGCTTTCATAGGTTTTGGTTAGAAGATAATATGAGAAAAAACTTCAAAGACAAACAGTGGAAATTGTAGCTAAAGCTTTTTATTATTTTAAATAATTTGTTACTATTAATCTAGCCTAAATATACCGGGGGGTACGGCTAGATGCCTAGATTGGCTTTGCGCAAAGGGTGGCTTGTGCTGCTGCCTCTTTTTTTAATATCTATAATATCCTCCCTTTCCCCCGCTAGTGCCGCTGACGGTAACAAACTTGTTTTTTCATGGTCGGCGGCAACAGTCTCTCAAGAGGTTAGTGTTCCGGCCGACTGGGCAAGTGCCACCTCGGTGACGGCATCGGTGAGCGCAGCCGAAGTTCAGGACTGGAAAGAAGCATCAGACAAACTCACCATCGGAATTGACCTATACGGAGATGGTGGAGGTGGAATCTATTTCCATAACACTGGCGAAATAACCCTGACTGACAACGGGTCGTACAACGATTACACGCTGACGATTACGGCGGACGCCGTCGGGTCTAGTTGGTCAGATGTCGCAAGTGTCAAGTTGTGGATGACGGGTCAGGACGGCGAATTCTGGGCAGGAAACTACGGAACCGCAGTTGAATCTGCCTCGCTTCAACTAAATGACGGAACAGAACTTCTCAGCAATACGGAGTTCACCTCAACCTCCGACTGGACATCATCAACTGGATGGCAGACATGTTCTGGCAACTCTGGGTCACTTCCATGCGTCGGTTTAACTGCCGTTGAAATTGCAACTACAACTACCACTACGACCACTACGGTTCCAGAAACCACAACGACTACTACGACTACTACGACTACTACGACGACAACGACTACAACGACGACTACGACTACTACCACGATTCCAGTTAGCGCAGAACCCGTTTCTATTGAGGACGCAGGATTTGAAGGCAATTCGTTTGACGGGTGGGAGATAGGTCCGCAGACTGGAAGCCTTGGGTCAACAATAACTGGCTCTGGAACTGGCGTCTCCATTTTTAGTGGCTCAAGAACCTTTACCCACAACTCTCGCGGTGCAGTCGGTAGCCCAACTAAATCAGATGGAACGGAGAATCCCTACTATGCTCCAGCAGTAGCAGCAGGAAGTTGGTCGTTCTCGCCGAATAACGATTCCTACGCCGCCCTCCTACAACCCAAAAACCAACAGACATTTGCTCAGGCAATGACTGCCTTGGGTCTTTCGGGAACAGCAGAAACAGCAATCAGGGCGCGACTTACCGCAGATGCCCAAGCAGCATCAAACGGAGGAAGCCCGAACCCAACAGACTCAGCCTGGATTACCAGAGAGGTTCAACTTGTTGCTGGAACAACATACACAATGTCGTGGAACTACTTGGGCACTGATTATGTTCCTTTCAATGACGGCTCCGTTACATCGTTAATACCAGTATCAGTTGATTCAACACCAGTAATAGAAGTAAACAACTTTGAACAGCAATACGCGCTTCTCGGATTTACCAATCCAGGAACTGGCGACTACTCAACAAACTCGTTTGGCGCAACTGGGTGGCAGATGTCCACTTATTCAGTTTCTGTATCTGGTACCTACAAACTTGGTTTTGCTGTTTTCAATCTTGGCGACACTGCGCTATCGCCAGTTTTGATGGTTGACAATGCCGTTGGGAGCACCGACAAGTGTGCTCAAAACGGAAGCGATTGCACTTCATTCGGGGGAGTTGAGCCAAATAATGAGACTGTCCCAACCGTAGTTCCCACTACAACCACGACGGTTTCTCCAGAAACCACCACCACGACCACAACCACAACTACGGTTCCAGAAACCACCACCACGACCACAACCACAACGGTTGCTCCAACGACGACTACTACCGTCTATGTTCCTACTCAAACAACGACTACTACTGTCGCTCCTGCTCCGGTGGCAACGCTTCCCCCGACAACAACTGTTCCTGAACCAGTAGATCCTGAGCCAGATCCTGATGATGATTTTGTTGAGGTAGATCCTGAGTCTTCTCAGACAACCATTCCTGAAATACCTGAAGAAGGCGCATCACCTGAAGAAGACCAACCCACGCCAGACGAAACAGAAATAACATCGCCGACTACTGTTCCTCAAGATGAGATCGGTTCTCCTGACGAAGAAGAGGTGGATAACCCAAGCGATGAAGAAGAACAACAGCCAGAATCGATAGAAACCCAATCGCCGGAAACATTAGAAGAAGAAGATTTTTCATCAGACAATAGTATACAGGAAGAAGAGATAATAATAGAAGAAGACGCAACTACAGAAGAAATTTTAGATGCGCTAATAGAAGAAGTTCTAGACAACTTAATGCCGGATCAAGTTGCGGATATTTTATTAGAATTACCTGAAGATCAATTAACAGAAGTACTTGAAGATTTAGAAGTCTACGAAATAGCAGAAATACTTGATGAGCTTTCTGAAGAAGAGGAAGTAGATTTAATTGAATCTATATCTTCATCTGAAGCTTTGACCAATATTATAGATGTTGTATCCAAAGATAAAGATGAACCAATAGAAGCAGCGGTAGCAGTTGCTATTATTTTAAATGAAAGCTTTGATGAAGTATCTTCTGAAGCCGCTCATGAAGTCTTTGCAGCTATTGAGCCAGAGCTATTTACCGAAGAACAAATATCAGAATTGTCTGAAGCTTTGACAGATGCTCCAGAAGAAATTAAACAAGCCTTTGAAGAAGAAATTAATATATACGAAGAAGGGTTTGATGAGTACGTACCGAATGGCTCTAATATCGACGTAGGAGCCCGTAGAACGATCATAGCTACGACTACAGTACTTTCTACCCTAACAACCGCAGCAGCAGCTACAGGAGCTTCTGGAGGCCCTACAGGGCCTTCTGGAGGTGGATCTAGGACTGGAGGCGGGGGTAGCTCTGGTGGCTCTGGTGGAGGACAGTCAGCTGACGGATCTAAAGACGCCGCTAGGAAAGAAGAAGAGCCAGAAGAAGAGGCAGAAGAAGCTGGTGGAATAGAGGGGCCAGAAGGCGATGAAGACGATATTAATTTTACAAGAAACAGTATATTTAATTACTATACCGAAGGGGGAATAGAGATGAAGAAAATGAATTGGTTTGGTTTTGGCAAAAAGGTCTGGGAGATAACAGCTGGACTTGCCTTTACTCTAGCTGGTAGCTTCGTAATGTTTGTTACGCTATCTGGTGACACCAGAAAAATGGCAATCATTGCAACAGTAGCCGCTCTTGGCGTTCATTATGTTCATGAAGTTTTAAAAAACGACGAGGAGTAATATGAGTAAAATAATCTTTCAGTCCAAAAATGATGATAAGATAAATGAAATTAAATTATCAGTAGAGAACTTTCTTTCCGAAATATCATCAGCTGAAAGACAATTATTTTCTTATCAAGAAGTAGAAAACATTTTACTAGATATATATAGTTTAACTAGAAAAAATTAATTTATGGAACCAAATATAGAACCAAATATATACGACTCAGAAAACCCTGAAGAATATATTTATGATCCTGAATTAACTAATTCCTGGTATTGGAAAGGGGATAATTATGAACAAAAATTGTAGCTGCAAGAAGTGTAGCGGATGCAAGTGTAGTCACTGCAAATGCAAAAAGCCAACTAAAAAAGGATTTTGGAGCAGGTTGCTTAATAAGTAATTAATAGTGTATAATATACACATGTTTATTCCGCACGATATGATATCTCATATAGGTAAAATATTTCAAGGCGAATACAATATTGGCTACAATAAACAGAATCCTGTTATATTGGACATTGGTGCAAATATTGGAGGCTTTGCGGTCTGGGCATCATACAAGTGGCCTAACTCACAAATTCATTGTTATGAACCAATACAAAATAATTTTAATATATTAAAAGTTAATACAGAATATAATAAAAATATTTTTATTTATAATGTAGCCATCGGCGAACAAGATGGCAAAAGACAAATGTATCATGGCAAGAATAATATTGGTGAAGCTAGCTTCATAAAGGGCGAAGAACAACAAGAGCATGGAGAAGAAGTCTCCGTAATTTCCGCCTCAACTCTTCTGAATGCAGATATTGTCAAGATAGACACAGAGGGCGCAGAGGTAGAGATACTATCAAATTTGAAAATAAAACCAGACGTATTTTTGATAGAATATCACTCTTCTGAAAATAGAAGAGCAATAGATAAAATATTAAAAAACTATATTTTACTTGAATCAAGTATGCGTAGTTATAACTACGGCATACAAAAATATGTTAATAAAAAATTAATTAACTAATATTTTTTGCTATATTATCTATATATCTTTGTGATCCGTGGTTAACAAAGTAATTTATTTTGCCGCGCTTAAGTCCAATCCATAGTCCTTTTATTCTATCAATAATCATTTGAAATGGAGTTAAGTTTTTTATTATTCCATTATGATCCATGTAAAAAGCTTTTCTATGATGTTTGTATGGCCATATCGGAACGCTGGTAACTATGTCTACATTATTAACCCATCTATTATGAGGTACACAAAGTTCATCTATAAGTTTTATGTACTGAGCGTTTCCTACCTTAGGACTTCCAAAGGTATATAGTCCGTTTACCTCTGGAAAATTTGACAACCTAGAAGTTCTAACCGCAGCTAAAGTAGCCATTGCTGCGCCAAGGCTATGACCGGTAAAATATACACTTTTTGTTCCTCTAGCGGATTTAATTTCATCAACTACATTAGGCCATATTTTGTTCAAAGCATCTTTAAATCCACTATGAACTTTTCCTATTCCAGAAGAACTAGGTGTTAGTTTAATCTTTATATCATGTATTATGTCTTGAAGTTCATTTGGCTCTGTACCTCTACACGCAAGTATGAGTGCTTCTTCATTTTGTAGCAGGTAAGCTTCTGCTCCGTCGCAGTCAAAATACTTTGTAGAAAAACCCATCTTTTTATATAGCTTACTAGCTTCTTTAGGTTTTTTGTAGGCTATTGCACTTATGTTTGCAAATAACAAACTTTTTTCAAGAAAAGATAAACTATTGATCATCTTCTTCAAGGTCTTTATCTTCTTTATTTCTGCCAGTTGAAATCATAAGACCGGCTAGTGTTCCGGTAATAAAAGTTGCAACGCTAGAAAGCACACTGAAAAACATTTTGTCGTTTTCTGCTTGAGCGCCGATTGGTTGAGTTACAAATACAAGAGCGTACAGAACTCCTATTGTTGTTATCGTAAGAACAGCAGCAAGAGTGCAGCCAACTACAAACTTAAGTCTTGCGTCCAGTTCTTCTGGAGTTAGTCTCTTATTCATGGTTAATCCCCCTCTGGTATTTCTATTTGTTCTTTTGGATCGAAGCCCAACAATGTTTCTGTACACATTCCATCTACTAGGCATACTGGTGGATTACATTCCTCATCTTCCCAGTTTGCGGGATCTTGACACTCGTAACGATAATGTCCTTCGTATCCACAGCCAGATAAAACTAAAATAGCCCCCGCTACTAATAGTTTTTTCATCCTGCATCGGATGCTTTCTTTGACTTTTTGTCTACTTGATTAAATACTTCGTTGATTTCTTTTGCACTAAGCTTTCCGTCGTCCAAGAATGCACGCGATAAACCTTCTACTACCGTAGCTACACCGGCAATACCGGCCATAAATACGGCTTTCCAGATTGGCACACCAGCTATTGTGCCTGCGCCAATGACTCCAAGACCTGAAGCTGCGAATGTTGCTACTATTCTAAGTAGTATACTCTTTAATTGTTCCATGGATACCCCCAATAAGTTGACCAGAGGTATAGTAACCAGCTATAAGTTACTCTACTGAATCATCGCCCCCAAGCTCAGATTCGTATTTTAATAATTCTTTATCTAATTTTTTTATTTCTTTATTTAATTTAATTAAATCTTTTTTTATTTCTTGTAATTCTTTTATATCCTGTTCTATTGCTGCTATCTCTTTTTCGATATCAAAATCCATATTATTTTTCTCCTGTTATTTCACATGATCTATTTAAAACTTTGCCTTCTTCTGTAGTTGGATCTACTCCAGCATAAGGAGAATCATCTGCTACCGCTTGTGCGTTTATATTTTCAAATGCCACACCCATTTTCATTAAATGGAACTGTAAAGCTGTAGCTCTTTTTTGAGATAGCTCTTCTCTATTGGTTCTTTGGCCGTCTCCAGACGATCTGCAAATAACGTTAAGCTTTTTATAAAATCCCGAATTAACTCTATCAATATACGTATCAACACAAGGAGTATCATCCATTAGGAACTTGTCTGAATCTTTAATAAATAAAACTAGGCAAGCAGATTCGTCTATCTTTACAGTCGTTGTGGTCTCTACTATGGTTGTTTGTGGAACCGTAGTTTCAACGGCTACATCTGTTATCTCAGATGATTCTGGCCAAAAAATGTAAGCCAGAATTCCAAGGGCAACCAATCCTGTTGCGGATCTGGCAATTATCTTTCTTAATTTATCATTCATATTTTTCCTCTACTTTTTTACTTACTTTAACAAAATTTTTTCTTGCCATTGACTCTCTATTTTTTGCTGCTTTTATAAAATGATCGTACACATCAGTATACCAGTAAGCTATTGCAGATATGACTAATCCAATCGTCGTCGCCGCAAGCGAAAGGATAAATCTATCTGAGGTGTTAAGCCCTGGCTGAGTAAATCTTGCTGCTGTTGACAAGACAGTTAAAAGTAAAAACAATATTAGATTTATTCCCATAGTGTCTTTTGCCGTAGACTTGTTATAAACTTCGGCCTCTTTTTCATTTGCAAGGCCGCCTTTATTTCTCTTTTTAACTAGCATCTTTATGGCGTATGCTGCTCCCAATTGAGCGCAAATAAAAGCATATGAGAAAGCCATTATAACTGCAGAAGCCCTCTCTGCTCGCTCAGCCCAAATGTCTTCTCCAAACTTTCCGGTAAAAATATCTTTCCACAATAAGAAATCAAAAACCAATCCAACTACAACAGAAAACCAAATTATTTCAGATCCATAAGAAGATGTAGAGGAAGAATGAGGGTACAGTTGCTCTTTGGTTTCTTGATAATTTACTTGAGCCTCAGAGTATTCTCTATAGGCTAGCTCATACTCAGAAAGCAGTTCTTTTTTTTCTATTTCCTTGGGAGAGCTTGCCTCTTTGAGTTTCTTTTCTAGCTCTTCATTCCTGGATTTCAGTTCAGAGTTTTCTATCTCAACTCCAGAATATTTTTCAGATAAATTATCTAATAGTTTACCAAAGCGTTTTTTATTTTTTTTAGATAAAAATTCTGGAGAATTTTCAATGTCGTTTGGATTGTTTGCGTTCATTCTTCTATGAATATGCACTCGCCGGGACAATCTTCTGCTGCCGTAATGACATCTTCTAAAAGATTATCTGGAATTTGTGCAGTTCCATCTCCCATTTGTAGTTTTGGTCCTTCGCCTTTTCCGTCTGGTCCAAGCAAGTTTGGCCAGCTAACTTCCTTGACATAGGCAAGTCCGTCAGAGTGCATCATGAAAACGTCTGAAGCTATCTCAGCACATATTCCGTCACCTGTGCACAGGTCTTGATCGATCCACACTTTCATGAAGATTAGTCTTCGTCATCCATATCTTCTTCGTCGTCATCCATAGGGCTTTTAACAACGCCGTCTGGTATGGCAGCCAATCTGCAGTAGCCGCCTGGCTCTATTCTATTTTTAATTACTTTGCAAACGTATTCTGATTCATGAAGAACACAATTTTCACAGCGCACGCCTATTTCATAATTGTCATTTTCCTCTTGGGAAACATAGCCAACCCAAATACCATTGCCGTCGTTGTCAGAAAGCTTTCCATACTTTTGGGCAATAGAGAGCAATGCGTTTGCAAATTCTCTTTCGGCAGCCGACATCTTCATCTTGCTCATGTCCATATGCTTAGAGTTTTTATCTGGCTTTTTTGCCGCTTCACTAAAGTTTTTAGCTACGCTTTTTTGATAATTAATATCTGATAACCAATGATTAGACATATTTAATCTCCTATAGAACATTAATAGTAATCGTGGAGCTGGCGGGAATTGAACCCGCGTCCGATAAGTAAAAATATATTGTGTTACAATTATTCCTAAGTTAAAGTAGCTAGGCCACTCTTGATTGGTCTTTCCCTATCAGTCATCTGTCTTTCCAGATGTCAGCTTGTCTTTCCTAGCCGTCCACTTAATTATTTAATAGGGCTTAAGCGGGCCCCAGTAACCGGAATTAGGCAGCTAAGCAAACCTCACGGCTCAACTTAGCAAGCTCTGCATCCCAGTCGCACGAGTACTGTGTAGTATCGGCATTTATATTTTTGATAACTGTTTTACAAGTCTGTCATCTAACTTGAATTGCACTTTATATTTTTAATCTTAACGTCGAAACCTGTCAGCCCCTAGTTGACTATATAGTAGCATAACTTTATTGACTTGCGCAATTTATCAATGTTACTATTTAACTAGAGGTAAAATTATGATAGATATGCTCGAACTGGCTAAAAAATTAATT
>Ga0099851_1000255_pt1 | contig 22194 bp, 33 predicted proteins | sample CB_VirMetaG_6_FD_78176 | JGI IMG/M metagenome (GOLD analysis project Ga0099851, IMG submission 78176) | Freshwater to marine saline gradient viral communities from Chesapeake Bay - CB_1508_2 Viral MetaG | ecosystem: Environmental > Aquatic > Marine > Coastal | place: USA: Chesapeake Bay... | reverse complement strand
TCGCGTCTTGTTGCCGTCAGTTACCTTGAGCATATCCCCTGCACCAATCGCGGCCCTTGCGAATATATGTGCATCCATGCACTTCGGGTCAAACCTGACAGGAACATCAGCGTTGCGCTCTGGCTCCTGCTGCTTGCCGTAGTCGGGCGGTACGATGATGATTGAATGTTGATAGTTGCCTAGTTCTTCGCCAGAGCAAACATTGAAGAAAATTATGCCGCCACTCTCACTGTTATCAATGTGTAGTTCCTCCCCCGTAGCCTCTCCCTGCTTCTCATCCTCGCTCAGTATGCGCCAGTTCTTGTACTTCTCTGGTGCTGGTAGTTGTAATGGTTCTGTCATTGCTTATTTAACCTCCTTACACTCTTGCATTGGTGCTACTATTCCGTCGTTTTGTGGGTCTGTCGGGTGACTATACTTGTGCCCATCCAAATGCAGAACGTTGTATCCATCGTCTACATCCGTAATTGTGTGTTTATTCCCTTTGTATATAACCTGTTGGCCTATTCTGAATCTTGCTGGTAGCTGTAGTGTCATTGTGTGTTCTCCTTTTGTTTTCGTGGACTCATGCGCCCACTCCCGATACCACTTCAGATGCAGATAGTGGAGTTGCACACTCTGGACACAACTTGTATCGCACCGTCCGAGATGTCGCACTATGCCCGCATTGAGGGCATCGAGATGGATGGTAATGCATCACTTTGTGCCATACCATTGTTCCGTCCGGGCGTAATCCAAAGTATAGTGCGAGATGCTTTTCTTTTTCAAAAGAGTCCTCACATTCCGGCTCATACCTAATCCATTGTGTTGTCATTTTGTCCTTTCTGTTTTGAGGCGATGCGTTGGCTACGTTCCGTTTCAATACGCTTCATCGTGTCTGACGGTTCCCTCAATCGCGATGCCGCCAGAGATTGTTTGCCTCTCCATGCCTCTTTTCCGATTGGGCCATCATTCCATCTGTCGTCACTAGATACTCCCATCACCGCGCCTCCTGTCCGTTGCTCCGCTCGCGCTCTGCCAGCATTGCGTCTGCAATGGTATAACAAAAACGAGACGCATATTCGTTGTACTTGTCTTTTGGATCATAGCTACTATCTGCAACCAGTCCAGCAAGAGCCTGTCCTGCAAACCAATCACGCAGCGTCATGCCGCCTTCGCTGTAGTAGCAGTAATTGCCCTGCCCATCATTCTCGCGGGCTATTGTTGGGAACGCCGCGCCTCCGTCATTCTGTTTACTCATCGCCTGCCTCCTACTTTTTGCCTTCCGGCAATTCTATCCAGTTAATCTTATATCCCAGTCTACCCGCCATCCACGTCGCCCGGTGTCTGCAGCCGTAGTAAGTGCGGTATATTCTGGTGCACAGTTTCTCCTTACAGATCTCCATCACTGCCAGATACCCTCCCCCTGGTACCTTCTTGATAATCCCCTGCATCGTGCCGGAGGCGCCCGCCCCCTCCTTCTTGGCTGTCTGCTTCTTCTGATAAAGGCGGCCTAACTCGAAAGAATCAACTAGCGTCTCCGCCATGTAATACTTGGCCAGCATCTTTCTCAGGGTGTCCGGATCTATTTTCACGGCCTGTCCTCCTCCTTAAGGTTATTATAAACCACCTCATTCTCCAGCCTCTCCAGATCGCCGTCCTCCGCGTAGTTAAGCAGCCTCTCCACAGGCAGCAGGCTAAGCATCAGGTCGAACAGCCTGAAGCTCGTGAAGGTGCTGTGAAAGGCGTCGAGGCGTATAACAGCCGTGCACAGTCCAGATGGCTTAAGCGTCAGCACGTCCGCGCTTTTAACGCCACGGCTTAGCCCTAGCAGGCCCTCCACTATATCAGCGGACCTCCTAACCTGTGTGTAAAAAAGAAGCGCGACGACCTTCTCTCTCACAGAAACACCCCCACCATTATCCTAAGCAGGCCAATCACACAGCCCACGGCTATCAGGGCCAGATAAATACGTACCATCGTAGCAGCTACGGTCATTCTATTTACTCCTCCTCGTTTTCTTAATCCCTTCAACAAACCAGTACCCAATCAGCATGCCCAGCACTATATGAAGCGCGAAAAACAGGCTGATGATCGTGTCCAGCAGCTCGTGTACCTGTTCACCGAAGGCAAAAGTCAGGTACTGAGCCGCTTCGAGTGTTAGTTCAATAGACATGGCAAATGGCCTCCGTGAACCGGTTACTCCTCTCGGGCTTAGCCTGCTGCCTCGGACCCTCTACCCTCTCCAGCGCCGCCTCGATCATCGGTATGAGCGTATCCGCAGCGGACGGAGCTCCCGGGAACCACTGCCTGTCCAGCGCCCGTATGACCTCGCTAAGGTCTAGCCCTATCTCGCCAACCCTTATGGCCGTGACTATCTTTACCTCGCCGGTAAACGCCCGGTACTTCAGAAATTCCGACTCCTGCTCCGTGAGAGTGCCTCGATTGAGCCACACCCGCCGGAGTATCTCCCGCGCCGTCTGCCGGTCCTCCTCCCGACTAGTCTCCCGTCTGGTAAATTCTCTTCCGTCCATGATTATGCCTCTCTTTCTCCAAACACTCCGCCACAAGTACAGCCTGCTATGCCGCACAGTTTACGCCTTAACCGGTTTACCAGTGCCCGCTCTGTAATCGTCCAGAAATACGGGTGCTTATTCCTTATCCGGTCCAGCTCCTGCTCGCAGAGCTGCGTCTTTGCCTCAGTGTTATGAAACGTGTTCTTTAAGGTTGTCATTCTCTCAACACTCCTCCTTAACGTCTTTAATAACCTCCTGAGCGTCCTCGAAGCATGCCCACAGCTTCTCGCTCCTGTCCTCCTTGTCAACCACTTCAACAAGAGCTTCCAGAGCCTCCAGCATCCGTGGAGCCATGGCAATGAGCCGAGTATTCTCAGCGTCGTAAACCACGGCTATGGTTTTGCCCGTCTCCTCATCACTCACGAGGCCCTGATTGTGCGGGCCTCCCTGATTCTTGCCTTGCCAGTACTTACTCATTGATCAGCCCTCCTGCTTAAGGTCGCTTTTGACATCTTCAGCCGCTTTACGCATAGCTGCCTTCCAGTCACCCTTCAGTACTATTCGCTTTTCGACCGGGCGTACCTCCAGAATCTCCGCACCGTATCGCTTAAGGACACTGTTCTGTGTGAAGGTAACAGAGGCCCTGCTCCTGCCCAGCTTCTCCATGGTCTCCCGTTCAACTTGCCGGGCTACCTTATTAAAGTAGTCATATGTGACCGATGAAGCAGTCTCGTCCGTGTAGGTAAACGTGTTCATCTTTCTATGCCTCCTGCTTTGTTGTTTCCTGTGCCCTACGGGCCTGTTCCCGACCGTGGTAATTGAAGACGATGCTGAGTAGCTCCACGTCTCTCCCGTCAAAAAAGTGCAGGTTCTTATCGAAGCCGTAGTAGCCCTCGGCCGCCTGCGTCAGGGTCTCTGTCTCCGGGTGAGCTGTCAGCCACTTCCAGAAGTCCGTCTCCTCCATGGTATCAAACTCGCCGAAGTCTATGGGTAGGCGTGTTCGCCAGTGCCCGGCCTCCTTCCAGTTCCTCCCGTCCCACAAGTGAGCGCTACGCTCGCCGAGGAAGAGGGCCTCGTAGCTCTCTATCTTCAAGTGCCCCTTATCGCTCTCTGTAGTGTAGAGCCTGCCTTCCATTGAGCTATGGTCCCGCTTGAATGTGTAGCGCTTTCCCTGCGTGAACCCAGCGCCGTCCGTGGTAGGGTGCGCCTCGATTGTTTCCGGTAAATTCTTGATATCCATCTTAAACCACCTTCCTTTTGTAAACCGCTTCGCCGTTGCTGAAGGTCCCTATCCTGTTAAGCCCGGTGCCGAAGGCTTCCCCGGCCTTCTGCAATTTCCCAGCCACCTTCTTAAGCCACGACGGGGCGAGGTTGGCCTTGTAATCGTCGTGACTGTAGTAGGGCTCCTTTGTCCGTGCCGATACGGCTACCAGCCCGCAATACTCCGACACGGCCACCTCCACGAAGTCGTTCTCCAGCACGATATTATTCTCTAGGTCCTCCCACCGATCGCACGTAAAAAGAGACGGAAGAGCCTCTTTGGCCTGATCCTGAAAGAGCTCCAGCGCCCATTCAAAATCCAAGCGCCCCTGATCCCCGGTCTCGTCCCACTCATCCAGATATTCACCTGTCTCAGGGTCCGTGAGTTGTCCCATCCACGAGGCGTCATAGTAGAAAACCTCGTCCGCATTTCTCAATCTGCTTACTGAACGTCCCATGATTATGCCTCCTTCCTTACTCCTCTTAGGTTGTTGGTTAAATTACCTCTACACCAGCCTGAATCAATAGCCCTGATACCATGCCCCGTACATAGGCAAGGTGGGTTGCCTCCACGGTCGAAACGTGCTTGTGATCTGACTCTAGGGTTATAATGATCCAAGTATGGTTTTCGGCATGTATATCTGCCAGCCTGAAAAGACTGTCCTTTGTGTGCGCGGCCACGAGCTTCTTTATATTGTCAAGAAGGTAGACGCCCATGTCGATGTTACCGCATTTGATTGATGTACGTATTGTCATGCCTTACTCCTCCTTTATTTAGCCTCCCCGCGAGGCTTTTTTCCTGTGTCTACTTAGAGACTACCACGGCCTCTCGTCCCGTGTAAAGAAAAAAGTAAAGAAAATAATTATTTCCTCCCTACCCTGCCGATAGGCGCCGGTCCCGGTCCGCTTCAAGCTCCGTAAGACACCTTTCACAATACGCCACCGGCGCAGGGCGCCCTCCTCGAAAAGGCCGGTATACATGGACAGCAGGGCGATGGCAATGGTCGCATAGGGCCGGGTGAGTTTCTAGGGGCTCTTCCAAATACCAGCGCGGTAACGTGCCTTTGAGCCTGTCTGTCACGATCTTAAGACGGCGATAGGCTTTCTCGTAGCCTAGTCCCCGGAGATAGGAAGCGCGTTTTTCTATGCGGTAGGCTTTTTTACGGTCAGCCGTGCAGTCATGGCAGTACGACGCCAGCCCGTCCGTGGACGTAAGGGAGAGGGGGAAGGCATCTTCCCTCTTTACTTTCCCGCACGTCCCCCTGCAACGCTTCTGGTGGGCTCTAAAGCCCCCTGATACCGGGCCGTTAGCGTAGCGCCTGCGATTAAGCGCCCTTCTTTTGGCCGGGGTGATGCAGAACAGCTGTTTAGTATATTCCGGGGCGTTATAGGGTTCCTTTTTCCTAGGCATGACGGTCCCCTGCTTCCTTGGTGCCGGGTGCCGGGCATAGTAAGCGGTTGATAAAGTCCAGCAGGTCCTGCTTGTGCTCCGGGAGCGTGACAGGCGTGGCGTAGTGGCCCGTAGCCTCTGCGGCCTTCCTGTTAGGCAGCAGGCGGTACAGGGGCCGGGACATTGGTTTTAGTTGCGGAAGCGAGACAAGATAAGCTTTCATAGTGTTCCTTTTCTACTATAAGTTGAACATGTCTATATCGTAGCAGATAGCGCAGCATATGTCAATAGCTACGTATTGAGGGTATAGTGACAAATTCTATATGGCTGAGGACATGAGAAAAGGCCAAATATCCTGTTTTTCAAATTCCCTGTTTTTGGTCTAATTTCATTTTGTCTCGCGTATAGATTTTGTCACTATACCCTCTATAAGTCTTTAATGACGAAAAGGTGGGGTAGGGGATGGGTTTATTACGGCGAAGAAAAAAGTACAGAGAAAGGGTTTTTCGGTTTTCTGCATTAAGTGGCGAGATATTACGGGGGACAGGTTTCTGCATTAAGTGGCGAGATATTACGGGGGCGGGGATAGTAGCGCCTTGTTACGGGGGGCGGGGGGTGCATACAACTGTACGCACGTCGTGCATCGGGGGTGCATACAACTGTACGCACCTGCCCTCGTTCACCTGCGTTCAGTTCGTTCAATACAGAATGAACAGAGGCAATTAGTGAACTTTAGTTCTCTTTGATACTGAACTTTAGTTCTCTCGGCTTTATCCCATGTGTGTTACGAATCGTTCCAAAAGTGTTACGCGAGCACTAAAAGGAAAGAGCCCGTCCCACAAGTATCTGTGAGACAGGCCCTTACAAAGTGTTACGTTTCAGCTGAATCGTAACACGGCTATCGTTTGCAGGTGTCACGTTTTAGTCAGTTCGTAACACGAGTATCTTGATCATTTTAACTCATGCGTTTAATTGTGACGGTTGCTGTATACAGTGTGCCCTTTGCAAAGGTCTTTAGCCCTCCTACATTCAGGCCCCAGTCGTTGCCAGCGTAAAATGTATCCACAAGACGCCAACGGCTGCCCGTGTACACATTGAATGTATACTCTTTTTGATTGTGCATAGTTTAATCCCCGCAACATGCATTCGTCACTATTTCGACCATGGCCCGGCGCGTTATTCCACGGGCACGGTCCCGGCAACCGGGCAAGCGTATCACGTTCCGCATGGAATCATGGTAACGGTAACGGGGTGACAGTGTGTTATATTCACCACTGTACGGTGTGCAAGGGGCGCATCGCTCTTCTTTGTTTGTTGTAGTTGGCATCTTTCCTACTCCTTTTCTTTATTATATGCCACAATAAGCCGTCACAATGTCAATGATAGTCAGCAGGTCGTAGGCATTCGGGTTGCTGGTATCTATGCCCCAATCCTGTAAAGAGGCAATGCCAGCAAATTTGTTAATCCCTTGCTCAAATTGCCTATAAAGACCAAAGGCGCTTTTCCAGTCAATATACGTGTCGAGGGCGTAAAGCTCGTGTTTCTCGTAGCCCGTTTGCGGTTTGCCTGAATCAGTCCACCTTTCGGGGAAAGATTGCGTTACGTGTACAGGGTGCGTTTTGTCTATCCCTGCCTTGCGACCGTTCGGGAAAAGGTCGGCAACCTTAAATTCAATAACGGTGTAGCCTTCCGCTCTACAGGTGTACAGGTTTACGTCTGTTCCTATTTTCATCTTTCCTGCTCCTTATTATAAGAGCCCATCAGCACGGTGCTGATGGGCTCGGTTATCGTTTACCATAATTCAGACTGACCGACCATAACGGCTATGGCGTCTTGATCATATTCCTGTTTAAGTAGACATACTTTTCGCCGAATGCTTGGCATATCAGTCAGCAAGACAGCCATGGAAGTGTATCGCGCAAGCACGGCGTAGCACTCTTCCGTGTACCTCTCGCCCGTCTCTTCATTGTGCCATACGCTTTGCCCATCCACAATCCGGTTCTCTATCTTTTCGGCGCCGGGGAATAGCTTATTTACTTCACTTATGAAGCTATCCCATTCGTCTCTGACCATGGGATTGTCTTTGCTGATGTTACGACCTATCGTGACTTGTACGTGTATCATGTTTCCTACTCCTTGTTAGTGCCCGGCAACCATAGCCCGGCGATGCAGAATAATAGAGCATTACCCGTGCCAAGTGTGCATTGTGCCCGTGATTGGCTCATAATAACCATATTCGGCGTAAATAAGGGCGATATAGTGCCCATAATGCACACTATAGGGCATCTCTATTCTCATTATGGCCACTATGAGGAGTTAATTCTGCGATATGAGAAGAATACGGGGGTGCTGGGGTGCTGGGGTGCTGGGGTGCTGGGGTGCTGGGGTGCAGGGTGCTGGGGTGCTGTGTGAGTATGCACAATGTACACAAGGCAAGGGTGCTGTGTGAGCAAGGGCGGGGGGTCCCCCCACGGGGGTCTGTGGGATGGGACTCCTGTGGGAGGGAGTGTTACCCACTCATGGGCGAGCCCTCCCCGCCGCCCCCTCCCCCAGGCCCCCTGCAATAAGTCCCCTGTTATTACATAATTTTTATCTGTTATCGTATAACTCCCTACACCCCGTCACGTATTCAGCAGATCCCGGTTACTGCTTACTTTTTATCTGTCACCTCTTACTCTTTACATTTCTCGCGTGTTTTGGGCACAGTAGTCTACATTTCTGTGTATTAACAGAATCGTTTTGGCCACCTACCCGTAACACCTTTACAGTTACCCCAGGCCCCTGTAACATCCTCCCTGTAAAAAAGTTTCAGTTTAACTGTTGACACACGTAAGCTTCTTTCGTATAGTGTCGGTATGCCTGAGGAAAAGAAACAGCTTAGCCGGGGGGCCGTGTACTGCAGGAGACGCAGGGAACGGCTAAAGGCGGAGGGCCTCTGCATAGACTGCACGAAGCCGGCCTTGGAGGGTTTTGTGCACTGCGGCGTCTGCAGAGAGAAGAAGAGGAAGGGGCTGCTGGAGCATGCTCAGAGGAAGATGGAGCAGGGGAGATGCCTGTGCGGGGCTAAGATTAAGTTCGGTAAGAGGTGGTGTCAGGAGTGCCTGGATCGTCAGAGCGCCAGCCACAAGCGAGAGAGGGCCAGGCGCAGGGAGCAGAAACTCTGTACGATGTGCGGGCTGCCTCTGACGGAGCTGGAGCTGGAGACCGGGCAGGAGATGCACGCCCGGGATAACTGTTACCCGAGTAGACGGGTATATTAGAAGGAGAAATACATGAAGACTAAGTTCGTGGTACATGAGTACGGGGAGCGGAAGGCGCTGGAAATAGCGTTCGGGGATGTCGAGAATTGGAGCCCTATGTTTATTGGAGAGTTTGAAGGCCCGGGGAACGTGGCAGGGTTTGATAGTTCTCTTATACCGAACGTAAGCGGCCGTTATCTGTGCGACTGTAGCGTCGAAGATCTTAGGGGACTCAGGGACGCTATTAACGACGCGCTCGGTGAGCATCCGGTAGCCTGCAAAGAGGAGACTGCCGAACTGAAGGCAACCATAGAGAGGCAGAAGATACTTATGCAGGAGCTTGAAGATCAGGGAGAAGAGGCGGCCGAACTGAAGGCAACCATAGAAAGACAGAAGATACTTATGCAGGAGCTTGAAGATCAGGGAGAAGAGGCGGCCGAAGAGAAGGACAGGGAGATTTGTAACCTGATGATGAGGTTGAGAGCCTCTAAAGAGTTCTCGCTGAATCACATTAACGATCTCCGTGCCATGCTAAGGCACGTAGGCGTTCCTCTACAATAGGAGAAATACATGAAACTGTTAGAGAAGAAAATCCCGTCAACGTGTCAGATCGTGCTGTGGGGTGATTCGCACGAGGGCAACATCGCGAAGCACGACAAGGGCGTCGAGAAGATCAAGGAGTGGATCTTAGCCAAGCGTAACCGGTACTGGGTGCACATGGGAGACGAGTGCGACTCGATCACGACCGACGACAAGCGCTACGCATTCGACCCTAAGCAGAGGGACCCGATACCGCTGCAGCAGTCGCGCAACGTCGTTAAGGAGCTCCGGCCGATCGCAGGCCGGGGGATCGTGATGCTCAACGGCAATCACAACCAGAAGCTCGCCCGGTTCGGGAACCTGACACGGGATATAGTGTGCGAAGGGCTGAAAGTACCATACGGGACGTGGAGCTGTAAGGTGCGTTTGGTAACGTCGGACGGTGAGGGCGGTGTGCGGCAGGTGTGTAAGATGTTCCTCACGCACGGAGTCGGTGGCACCATTAAGTCTAACGCCAAGGACGAGGAGCAGCGGCGGGCGAACATGAAGGCAGCCCTGAAGAGGAAGCTCGTTAAAAAGGCGGCGGACTGCCTGATTATGGCGATGGGCCACACTCACCTTTTATTGAGGGTGCCTCCTGCCAATAGGCTGCTGGTGGTGGATGACGGCGAAGAGATCCAGCAGAAGTATCTCGGCCAGGGCGACGGCGCGGCGCCGTATATCGAGCCGGACTGCAGGTGGTACGCGAACACCGGTAGTCTGTTGAAGCTGTATCAGATGGAGTCTGAGACCTACGCGGAGAGGGCCGGTTACGACCCGATAGAGCTGGGGTACATCGTCGTGGATATCAAGGGGGGCGTGGTTCAGGATTTAATGGAGGTGCGGTTATGAAAATATATCTTTTACTTATCAGGGACGTATTCAAACTCCTGTTAAGGCCCGCACCATAGCGACGGAAGATTTGATACCGGATGGCGTAAGTGGGAATGAATACCATAAAGGGCGGAGAAGAACAGAAGGCATGGGTTGGCAGGAAGGGAGGGCCTTCGGCCTAGTGAAGCGTCCCTCGGCAACGAGGGAGATGCGGGTTCGAGTCCCGCTCCGGTATCTCTATTTGAACAGGGAGGCATAAGTAATGACCAAGAGACAAGAAGATGTTGACCATTTTATCAGGCTAATCAGGGGGCTTTCCCCTCAGTGGCTTAGATATGCCTGCACTCACGGAAGCTGTCATCGGTTTTATTTGGTTCTGAAGAACAGGTTCAAAACAGCCGTCCCTTACAAAACGGTTTGTGACGATGGAGGGCACGTCGTAAGTAAGATATACGGGAAGTATTGGGATATATGGGGAGAACACGAACCTGAAAAACATGGTGAAGTTTCTCGTTTCTCGAAAGAGGACCTAGATAAAATGTCTTCGTGCGTGTTTGACGAAGGCTATGTGCTGCAGAATACTAAGCTACTATTGAATTTTGATAAGCAGGAGTCTTTGAATGGCTAGAACAGCAGACCAGAAAAAGAAGCGCAAGTGGGAAGTGACCACACGCCAGATAGCCGAGGCTACAGGCAGGTGCACACGCTCGGTGCGTAACGACATAGCGGCAGGGAGGTTGAAGCCTTGGGACTTGACTTCTCTGTCAAAGTACGTTACAGCTTATGTGAGCCTGAGGTCCTCGGAGAGTGGTTTTACTGGCAGCGGCCCCGCCGCTACTCCTCCCGCTGCTGTAGCTAATGCGACTACCCCTCTGAAGCGGCCTCAGGCTCCTAAACCTGAACCACGCAAACACAGTAAACAGAGCAGGCCGGCGCCGGTCGTTACTAAGGCAGAGCCACACACGGGCGTACGTAAGATTAAGGGAGTGTATCTGTGATATCCGACGAGAAGTACGAGCGCATGAAACCGATCTTGAAGAGGCGCACCAAGGACCGTGAGCTCTTTGACAGGTATGGAGACTTGATCGATAAGGAAAGGAACAGGGCGCCGACGAACAAGGAACGGATTGCAATCAGGCGCATTCTTAAGATGGGACCGCACGCCAAATTCCCCAAGTGCAGAAATCGGGACTACCATAAGGCGGAGAGCCTGGATCGCAAGAACGGTCTTTCCCTAGAGGATATCAGGGCAGGCAAGGGCTTTCATACTAAAGAAGGACACGTCTGCTCGGAGTGCAGGTGCTCACACACAGCAGGCTCTGGCACGAAGGGTAACTGGTACTGGCAGGCAGGATGGAACGGCTTTGGAGAGGTAGGTCACTTTGGAGTAGGGCCTTGCTTTTTTCACAGTCCGTATTATAGTTTAAGGATGGGCGGAGCGCAGCTCGATAGGTACAGGGAGAACATCATGTCAGAAATAGAAGCAGTACAGCAGCACGGAATGGCGCCGGACGGCAGCGGCGGATACTTGCCTCAGATGCGGGAAGCAGCTCGCGTGGCACAGATCCGGACAGACACAAGAACAGCCTTATACGCTCTTAACGAGCTGGCTAATGAGACAATCACTAAGCTGATGGAGTACGAGAAATCCAAGAGCACTAAAGAAGATGCTATCAAAGAGATCTGCGAAGTGTTCGGCCTATCGCCGCAGATGATCGGCCAGGACGAGAAAGAGCAGTTATGGGAGATTATCAACAAGCGGCCTATGACGGAGATGGCCAGAGGCAGCCGCGTGCCGATGTGTGACAAGACCATCATCGAGCTTAAACGGGCGTTGCTTAACGATGTTGGCAAGATGGCCCAGGCCGTGTTCAACGTGCACGAGGACGACTACACGCACAACGATGAGGTTACGCGCCTGCTCACGCGGTTCTACGAGGAGGCGGAGGCTACGTTCCGTTCGCGTGTGGGCGAGGAGGACTGGTGTCGGTTCATGTCGGCCCTGAGAGACATCGGCCGAAAGATAACGGACAACACGTTCAAGCAGGAAGCTATAGACGTATAGGGAGGCTCGTATGGCAGGTATATTTGACCAGGTCGAAAAGTCCATGGACGCCTTCGCCGATAAGAAGATTAAGTTTGATCCTTATTACTTCTTCGAGCCGTGGGATTGCGAGCTGCCGGAGCCCAGCGTCTATAAGGCCGCTATAGAGGACGGCGTGGATCTGGAGGACGATAATTCAGCTAAACTGGCTGGCACGTACCCGAGGCAGTTTCAGACCGGCTCTATCTTATCAACCAAGAAGATGGTTATCACACAGGCCGGCAGCAGGTCCGGTAAGTCTATCTGTACCCAGGTGGAAGTAGGTGCCATGGTATCCCGAAAACCGCCGTACGCTTTCCGGTACGACAAGGGCGTGGATACCGGCATCGCCAGACCCATCACAGAGCCCAACATTATCAGGTGGGGCCGTCGTGATAAGGAGACCGGCGAAGTCGTTGACTACGATCCTAAGAAACAACAGGACGGAACGTGGGACTGTGGTAACATTGTAGGAGCCGGTAAGTATCCTATAAAGAAGTATGCCCCTAAAGGATCGCAGATCTGGATCGGCACGATTGCCAAGAGTGTGGACACAATGTGGTGGCCTTCTTTCGCTGGCCAGGGAGAACACCGGTTTTTCCCTCAGGAGTTCATCGACACTAGCAAGGGCAACAAAGGATATAATAAGCAGGCAGGAATAATCCACTGCATTAACGATATCGATATCCACATAAAGACTTACGAGCAGGGACACACTAAGTTCGAGTCGCAGACAGCATGGCTACTGGCCTACGATGAAGAGCCAGATAAGAAAGAGATCTACCTGTCCGGCGCTCTCCACGCTAAGTATCAGCGGTTTTCTTTCACACCTCTTAAAGGCAAGACCTGGTCAGAGGAAGTATTTTTCTCCTGCTTACCAGGCTACAATAATAAGAAAGACGGCTTGCGACGAAGCGACTTTGATTACTTTTGGGCGAGTCAGTTCGATTCTCCCTATGTTCCGAGAGAGAAACTGTGGCGGGACCGCAGAGCCATGGAGCTATGGGAACGACGCGCTAGGGTGTGGGGGCAGTACAGTGAGTTTGAAGGTATGCCGTTTTTCAATCGTTCCAAGATTCAGCAGTGGCGTAAAGATTATACTGTGCCGTATAAAATAGGTAAGTTCGTGCCTGCGGTTCGGTATTTCCATGTCCACGGCAGCAAAGTAGAGAAGCTGCCAGGCATCTTGGACATCAAGGTTACTTGTGAAAAAGTAGAGGAGGAGAACGAAAAGGATACATGGAGAGTGTATGAGGACGTGGAGCCTGGCGTCGGTTACATGGCTGTCTTCGATCCGGCCGAAGGTGCCCTGGAGCTGGAGGATGTGCAGGACAGGTCTTTCGGCCTTATTATCAGGTTGCCGACAGCGGCTGAGATATACTATGAGGGTTTACCGAGAGTCGTAGCTACTTGTAGGTCTACGCTACCTACCGTGGCTTTTGCACGCAGCAGCCTACCGGTGCTAAGATTCTACAATAATGCGGTCCTGGCAGCCGAGCGTGGGCACGGTAAAGATAACGAAGCTTTTGGTTTGACGCTGGAGGATTGGCCGTATTGGTACTACTATCAGCCACGTTCAGCCGCTACTAAAAGACCGCGACCTAAGAAGGGATTCGACACGAACTCGCATACCCGGACAGCATGCTTGGATAAACTACGTGAGTGGACAGATCGTTTTGAGGTTGACGAAGACCCCGGAATAAGAGATGCTTGGATATATGGCGAATTGGCAGGAGCTATCATAAAAGAAACTGTGAGCGGGAAAAAGAGGTGTGATCACCCGCGAACAGGTTCTCTTGATGGCGTGATTTGTCTAGGCATAGGGACGTATATTGTACAGGAATCGCCGAATGATATTGTGTGTAACTATTATGGGCCTGATCATAAAAAGCAGGGACTGTTTGAGCGTGTTCGTTCTGAGCAGTTTGAAAGACCTGCCCACATCCCGATGGGAGCAGGCGTATCTAAAGTAGGAGGCAGGTAATGCAGGAACGGTCAGCAAAAGACTATATGGATATCCTTCAGTGGAGTATTACTGAACAGAAGGACGACTTAAGTAGGCTGCAGAGCCTACAGGATTCTTACGACAACAAGATCAATTCACTTATCTGGCCGACACAGTCTGAGATACCAACAGCTCAGCATTTCGTGGCTACAGAGGAAGCGCTGGCTCCGGCACTGGATCTGTGTTTCCCTGATAGCAACGGCATCCAGCTCATACCGTCAGACGGCGTTCCAGAGGAAAGTTGGCGTAACGCAGAGTGGGCACTGTGGACTATGGTTCATTATACGATGAATTTGAAAAAGCAGGCGCTGCGATCGATTAAGGACTGCTTCAAGTGCTCAGTCGGCTACAGCATCGTAGAGCCTTTCATCATCACACCGGATACCGGAGCGCTTATTTCCACAGGAGGCAAGAAGATGCGTATTATGGCTCAGGGAGAGCCACAAGTGTCCATACGCTGCCGCTACCGCCCGCCCGGGAACATCATACCTTACCCGTCCGGCACAGACTTTAATGGTCCTGAGGCTACTCCAATGTCGTTCCACCTCGATCCGCATCCGGCCTGGGAAGTTGAAGAGATGTTTTCGTCAGAGGGCAAGAAGCGAGGACCTTTACAGTTCGCTGCAGAGGATGTTCAAGGTACGTGGGAAGAGGTACAGGAAGCAGCCAGAAATTACTACAACGCAGGTTTGGATGACTTCTTCTCGTTTGCCTCTCGCATGGCAGGACGCAAGAAACCAACACTGCCGAACGATATAGACCCTCTCGACATCCCTATCATCAAGATTTTCGAGCAGCCCGGCTCCGAGACGTGGATAGTGCCTAGAAGTCTGAATGATGCTGTGATAATTCTAAGACGCGAGAGCGATGGCGTTACTCAGCTCAGAAACCCTTTAATTAAGTGGAGCGCCTGGCCGGACGGTTTACGTTGGTACCCTATGAGTCAGCCTGAGGCTGACCAGAAGCGTGCCTTTGCGTATGACCTGTGGCTGAATTTCTTCTACGATATGATGAGCCGTGCCAAGGACCCGAGGCTCGTAGTCAGTAAGTCTGCACTGTCTCCAGACCAACGAACGCTGCATCCTTTCGAGGACATCTTTGTTGATGGGGCTGATGCCAGATCTGCTGCCTCTTATTTAGAGTCGCCGAGGATAGACCCCTCCATCGCTACAGTAGGGGACGTGCTTGAGAAGTTAGGCAACCGTATTGCCGGCCGAAACGATTTCATGCAGAAGAATTACACACGTGGAGGCACTAACGCTTTTAATGATCTTCTGAATTCTATGCAGGCCAGGCAGAAACTGGCAGCTACGATCCTTGAGACAGGAGCGCTTACGCAGGTGTTTGAGCATGTGCTCACCTATATGCAGCAGCTGGCGCCGGAGTCAGGCTATAACATGAGCCGGCCTATCTACGATCCAGAGGACAAGAAGACGCTTATTGAGCGCAGGACAATCACGCCTGAGGATCTTAGGCATGGCTATTCCTTGACTTTAGATACCGGAGAACGTAGGATGCTTGGAGGCATGAGCGATCAGCAGAGGCTGCAGTATTGGCAGACCCTCATCGATCGGCCTGATGTTCGGAAAGAAGAAGTTAATAAGATATTCCCGCTGCCTGAAACAAACGTGCAGCGCATCTTCTTAGGTCCGGAAAAATTGGCAGCGCAGCAGGAAGAGCAGCGGCAGCTGCAGCTTCTTGGAGCGTTGGGAGGAGTAGGAGGAGGCGGCGCAGGCGCTCCGCAGGCAGCCCCGCCAGAAGCAGCAGGCGCCGGAGCTGGAGCACCCGGACTGGCAACCGGAGCAGAAGGAGTAGTATAGCATGACTAAAGAACAGAAGTTACAGTTGTCGAAAGAGCTCAACCAGTATAATACACCAAAGCTGAAAGCGCATTTCAATCTACTTAGAGAGAGGCAGGAGGCCTTGTCGAAGCGTGCTAAGTACGCTACAGATAGAGGGATAGAGGCGGCTTGTAGTGAGCTCGAAGCAAGGCGGGAAGCAGTTCGTGATGCGTACGGTAACATCAATGTATTTGAGGGCGAGCATCAGGTAGCAGCACATTTAGCCTTGCTTCAAGGCCAGGAAAAGGAAATACTCACTGAGCTTGAATTGTGGAAATCTGCAACAGGCAAGAAAAAAGCTGTTGACGCAGAGATCGAAATATGCGAAAACATTCTTATTGAGCGTGGTGAAGGTTAAACGCCAACAAGGAGGAGAGCGGTATGACACCAGAAGAGAGAATTGCAGCAATAGAGAAGTTGCTAAAGGCTGAAGGATACGATAGTGTTAAATCCCTTATCAGTGCCTTTCAGTCTGAAACTGCTGAACGCAAGAAAGCGGAAGAGGCTCGGGACAAGTTCAAAGAGTCCAACGATGAGCTCCGCGAAAGTGTTCGTGAGAAGGGCGGCAACATAAAGTCGCTGGAAGAGCAGATTAGGCAGCTCAAAGAGGAGAACGAATCTTTACGAGAGGGGAAAGAAGTGAAAGAGGCTGATGGAAAAGGGAGAGAGCCTGTTAAAGCTTCTGAACCGACAGTAGAAGAGCAGCTTAAGGAGGTCGAGGATTCTCTGAACGAGGATCAGTGGAAGATCGCCGATGAGCTGCTGGGCGAGATGGACGACGAGACAGCGATCACCTATACGGAAGATCCTAAGACTCGTCTCGAATTTCTAAAGGGTTTGCGTTCAGATCCGCGACACGCGGCCGCTAAGCGCCCGAAGAGTTTTCGGAAGACCCAGGAGAAGAAGTCTGCACAAGAAGGCGAGACGGATGCTTATAACGCACTCCTGAAGCGCCTTGGCAGAGCCCCTGTAGGACCGAGTAGTTCAGGTGGTCTGAACCGCTCGAAAGGAGCAAAAGCTCCAGAAGAAAATAGTGGACCCGCGTGGCTCCACGGTAACTAACAGAAGTTAGGAAGGAAGAAGTAAATGAATAGTAACAAGTCTTTTTTGAGTGCTCTTCCGCTGACGACCATCAATCCGAGCAAGATTGGTGCCGATGCGACGGACGTACATGACGTAGCGTACCGCCCTTTACAGTGGATGCACGACCCGACGAACGAGAACATGCAGCAGCCGGAGAACGACGCAGCGTTGTACACCCTGCTTAGTATGCTGCCTTCGCGTGGCAACAGCTGGACCAACCCGGTCATCTGGTGGCGCGTAGAGAACCGCCTTAACATGTTCACGTCTCTGGCCGCAGCGATGACAGCCTCCGATACCTACATCTCGGTCGCTGAGCCTGGCCTGGTTCGTGCTGGCTATAAGCTGTATATCCCCTCGACCGGCGAAGAGCTGTTCGTGATGGAAGTTGATCCGGACCTTTCCGAAGGTTGGACCAATGATGGCGCAGTTGCCTGTAACGTCCGCGTTGATCGTTCGATCATGCCTGGACCTACGCTGGCCGCTAGTGCTGGTGCTGAAGTCCGTCCCGGTCTGCCTGTCATGGGTGAGCAGGGCGAGCCTAAGGAAGGTATCGCGATGGTTCCTGGCGATCCTATGTACAACCTGATTCAGCTCTTCGGTCTCTACGTGCAGATGACTCGCATGCAGAAGGCTTCGCTGATGGAAGGTGACTACGGAACGCACGAGCATCTCGTACGCACCAATGAGCAGTTCCTGAAGATTCAGCTGCAGAATACGCTGCTGTTCGGACGGCGCATGTCCTATAACCACGGCGACGAAGGTATGATCTACCAGACCAACGGCCTTATCCCTCAGTTGAAGGATAACGTGCTGAGCGTCAACGGCGTCGGTAACAAGCTTCTCTACGGAAATGTGGGTGAGTTTGTGGATGGTACGCACGAGAGCGCTAACAGCTCGGCATCTAAGACTATCGTTGCCGGTGAGCGCCTCTATATGAACCTGCTCAACACAGCACGCCAGGAAGACAAGCTCCTCGAAGAGCCTGTGTACCGTCCTGAGCTTGGTGTCCCGTCGTTCACGATCTCTACTCCTGGCGGCCGTACTTCTACGGTTATGCTTCTCCGCTTTGCCTTCCAGGGCGAGCTGAAGGATTGGGGTCTGGTTCTTGACCTTGGCAACATTGCCATGGCCGAGTACAAGGACTTCGGATGGAAGTGGATGTTTGATCTGGATACTCCTATGCAGGGCATCACGATGAAGACCGACGCGCTTGTCGGCAGCATCGCCTGCACGGTTAAAGATCCGGATACCTGTGGTGTGTTGAAGGGCGGCGTAACTCCGCTGATCGCTAACCGTACCGGACTCGGTATTGTTGAGCGTGCATAAGTGAATTAGCTAAGGAGGGAGGGCTTCGGCCCTCCTTCCAAAGCTTCTCAAGGGAAAGAGGAGATCAATGAAAGTAAGTGAACTGGCAAAGACACTGGAGCTGACAGTTGAAGAGGTAGCCGGTGCCCTGGAGCAAGAGGACCTGTCTGGCAGCGCCGAGCTGTCTAATGAAGAGGCCATGATTGTGGCTGAGTTCTTCGGTAAGGATCTGCCTTTGGCTGCTCTGCATATCGTACGTATATGGAGCGGAGTCAGAAAGCACGCCTTTATGGTAGAAGGGTCTGATGGCGAGCAGCAGATGGTTAAGCTTCAGGATTACTGCATTGATGTAGTGGAGGGCGGAGTAGCGCATAAGGCGCTCAAAGCGCTCAGGGACCCGGAGATGCGAATCGTCGTAGACAAGCCGTTCAGCACAATAAGCGAACGCACACGTTTCAGAGAAATGCTCGAAGCGAATGTCATTACAGGACCTAACCATGAGCCTAGCGCCGACAGGGGCATGGCTTATTTGCAGGCTCTGTTCTTCCAGAAAGATCAGGAAGACGTGGCAAAAGCATTCATCGAAGACGGTGTGAAAGGTCTTATTGAACTGGCCTGTTCGACGAAAAGCTATAAACCTATTGCATAGGAGGACATTACGATGTCAGACACGAAAGAAAAATTGGCCGAACCTGTAGGGAATCAGGTTACTATGATGACGAATCAGAGCTCGATCATACGCAACACCAAGAAAACTCTTGACGATGTGTGTGCGCGTGTTAATCTATTGTCAGAGCTTATGGCCAGGCTAGTTGAAGTGCCAGAGGCTGAGACTCAGGCAGCTGTAAAAGAGCCTGTTGTTACCGAGGATGCTTCCCAGGAGGAAGAGACCGTCGAAGAGATTGAAGAAGAAAAAGGAGACGAGTAAATTATGAAGAAGATGGCATGTTTTGTATGGGCCATTGCTCTTTTGGGAGCAGTGGATGTTTTCGCAGGTAGCGCCGGTGTTTCCGACCCTACCATCACTGTAAACGAGTTCACGCGGTCTGGTGGCTTCCAGCTCCGTGACAAGGTGCATGCTTCTCTTGATAGCCTGGATACGGCTGTTGAGGCAACTATCGATGTTGTCGATGGTTTGGTAGATGGCACGCAGGCTGCTACGCTGACGACCGATAAGCTCTATGTCGGCAACGATTCGAGCAACCGCACAGAGATGGGCGTTGCTTCGGCGTCTGATGTTAGCATGTCTCAGGACGGAACGAATGTAACGATCACGCTGGATGACGATGTTGTCGCAGCCGCAGAAATGGCTGATGCAGACCATGGAGAGATTAGCTGGTCGAGCGGCGCTGCTTCTGTTGATTCAGAGGTTATTGACGCTGACAATCTGGTGGCGGCTCTTGCTGATCACATTGCTTACGTCACGGTTACTGGTGCTGACCTTGCTTCAGCCGGTACAGGTACGATCACCATCCAGCTAAAAGATGCCGACGGTAATAACCTGTCCGCAGCTGCTCTAGTCCGTACTTGGATCGGTACCGCTGATGATTACGGCGTTGACGCTCTGACTGATTACTCGGTCTCTACGGGTACGCAGAAAGAGGAAGTCACCGCCAATGGCGAGTATCTTGCTATCACCGACGGAAGCGGTACTATTGTAATGGCAGTTGACTATGCCGGCGGCGGCGCAGGCAGTGTCTACGCTTGGGCAGAAGTTGGCGGGCGTATCGTAGCCTCTGGTGAGGTTGCTCTTACGGCTCCGTAATGTGTTAATAACGGTTTATTATAACCAACAAAGAAAAGAGGTAAAGAATGCCTAATCTAGGAAATGGAAGAGTTGACGCGATTGAAGTAGTTGGCCCGATGACTTTGGGCGATGCTGTGATGCCTTGTCTGGCGCTGCAGTGGGTGCCGAAGCCTGTACGAGGCGAGAAACAGACTGTGCAGCGGCATAAGGCCACTGTCACACTGGAGCCGACTGGCGCGTCCAGTAAGCTTAAGATTACGCTGACTGTAAGTCGTCGTAACTTCTCGGGCTCTGATCTTGCTGACTTGACGTATGTCATCAGCGCGGGCGCTGCTAACGATACTGGTTGGGATGATACGGATTACACCGCTTCCCGGACTGCTACTGCCGAGGATCTGAAGGGCGTTATTGATCTGATCAATAAGCTGCCTGGTTTCAAAGCCTGGGCGCTGCATGCTCCTCACTCGATGAGCATCAATTCGGATAACTTTATCGCGCTGGCCGCGACGAACATCAAGTCCGGAACAGGTCCTGAAGGTAAGAGCGAGATTCTGTATCGTGATGTCGATCAGTTCGTAGACGATAACAGCGATTACGTCGCTTACATGCGTATTGGTTTGCCTGAGGTCCGTGACGCGAATGCGTTCGAGATCAAGAAGATCATCGGTAAGATCACAGGCAACACGAACGCTGTGCTGCGTCTGTATCGTGATGAGTACCAGGAATACGGTGAGACAGCTGAGGTCTACATTGAGGCCACACCGTCCACGTCACTCACAGACCATGTTGATGCCCACGAAAACGAGATGTCTCTCTATCGTGGACCGTGCATCCTTGAGGTTCGTTCAGACGACTTGACTGCTGCAGAATACCGTGTACATCTGAAGCAGGCATCGCTGGGGGCATAAGGGGCTGGTAGTTTGAACAAGCGCGGCCCCTCTCTAACAGGAGGGGTCGCTTTTTAGGAGGAAACATGAAGCCTAAAATTTTTATCAGCCTGGCGATTATCTGCGGGGTGCTGTCCGCTATCGTGGCTTTAGCCTCTGAGCTGGCGCCTGCTGCTGCTGTAGACAACCCTAAGATCAAGACGCACGAGTATGATGCCACTGGGGTTGTAGCTTCTTATCAGGCCGTCTCAGGCACTAACACGTCGATAGAGGTTGTTTACAGTAACGCTGTTGCTGTGCCTTTTAGACTGTACGAGGTGTCTGCCTTAACTAACGGAGTTGCTACAGCTGTGACGATCGATCGGGTATTCCAGCTTCGCAGAAGCTCTCAGTATAAAGAGGTAACCACTAATTTCTTCGGCAATGCCGAGACTAATTATTGGCCGCTTACCTTTGTCGAGACCACTGTCACGAATAGGATCTACGATTCTACTTCGGATTCTCTGCCTACAGATATTTATGTCTTCCCGGGAGAGAAACTGATTGCTGATTTCGGTAGCGTGACTAATGTTATTCTGCGGTTGGTAGGAACAGCCCAATAAGAGGAGGTAGCCATGCGCCGTCTTTTAATTGTAGGCGCATTGGCTTGCTGCTGTGCGGCTCTGGCCACAACGCCTTCGTACGAACGCCAGACTGCTGATTTCAGCAAGCCATCGCGCATATCGCAGTGGGATGTTTGGATCAAGCAGGGCCAGGTCGGTTACGTACTGCCTTTTGATTTTGTCAACGGCCAGTCCGGAACGACTAATGTACCTATCGACCTGTCCGGAGCAGACGTTACGCTGGCCATGCGCGACAAGTACGGTGTAGAGGCAGCCAGGCTAACAGGAACAAATTACGGCACGTACGCGGAGTTTACGCTTTCCAGCAATTTCGTGGCCTCCTCTGTTCAGGACTGGAAGCTGATCCTGGTAGTAGAGGACGGTGCTAAGGTATATAACCAGCCTTCCGGAAAGATCAATATAGAACCGTCTCCTGAGATCGATTCAGGAGATCTGGTGCTGCAGAGGTCCATAGGTATCGGTAACTATAACTGGGTGGGGCAGTTCTCTCCAACTAATTTGCCGGGGGCTGCACTTAATGATTACGACGACGAGGATGCGACAAACGCAGTTATTGCAGCATGGCCTGACCTCGACACAGACAAGACTGATGATATCTCTGTAGGCGCAACAAACCTGACATATTACTACACCAAGACTCAATCAGACGCACGCTACGTCAACACAGGCGAGGTTGATAGCGTTACGGGCGCAATGATTTTTGAGGACTCTGCCTTTACCAACCTTGTGCGAGCAGCGCAGACCAACGACGGATACGAAGCCAATACAGACGACCAGACGCTGCCAGAAGTTTTGGCGCAAGGCAACAACTCAGACGGATACG
>Ga0099851_1000253_pt1 | contig 22383 bp, 22 predicted proteins | sample CB_VirMetaG_6_FD_78176 | JGI IMG/M metagenome (GOLD analysis project Ga0099851, IMG submission 78176) | Freshwater to marine saline gradient viral communities from Chesapeake Bay - CB_1508_2 Viral MetaG | ecosystem: Environmental > Aquatic > Marine > Coastal | place: USA: Chesapeake Bay... | reverse complement strand
TCTTTATCTCTTATTTGAGTCTGTAATTTTGAGATGGTTTCTTGAAGTAGTTTATTCTTTTCAGTATTCACTACTTCTACCTCCTTGATTACCTCAACAGGTGGTTTGTTCATTTCCTCCTGTAACCTCGAATCTAAACTCGAGTTGTCTGAACTCAGTTGTTGTATTTTTGACAACAACTGATTTTTATCAAAATCCAACTGTTGTATTTTAAACAACAGTTCATTTTTTTCTTCACCCAACTTAGTGATTTTTCCGCCAAGTTGATTTACCTGTTCGTCGTCAGTAATGTAAACTTCTTTTTCTACAACCCTATCAACAGGCACTTCTTTGATAACTTCTTGTATAACAACTTTTTCTACCGGTACTTCTTTCGTTACTTCTATTATCTTTTCAACAGGAACCTCTTTGATTATTTCTTTTTCAATAATAACCTCTTTTATTACTTCGACGGGAACTTCCACCCGTTTTTCAACAATAACCTCTCTTTCCACCTGTATTTCAGAGACTCCACCCATTTTTTCTATCGCCTCATCCCATTTTCCCAAAAGTCCGTGTTTTTCTATATAATACCCTTGTTTGAAACTTTTGATGATGAGTTCATCCAAATCCATCTCATTGAGTTTGCAAAAAGCAATTAACTCGGAGGATTCTTGTTTGGATAGATTAAGCGTTAACAAGTCTTTCTGTTCCATTTTCCAAATCTTCAATAGAAGAAATTTTAAAGTTTAGGAAGGGACGTTTGTTCTTCAAATCAACAAATTCGTATTTACCACTTTCTACATTATAAATACCAAATCCGTGTTTGGTAACCGTCTCACCAAAGTTTTGTTGTATGGTAGAACCTACCATGTACGCCTTTTTATTACCAGGAATATCAAAGATTTGACGTTTATGAATGTCCCCACATAAAACCAAATCACAACCATCAAAACGGGAAGTATCGTAACCGTCCTCGAAGGTAAAACCAATATCAGTGGAAAGTCCAACAATAGGACCGTGGAATAACCCAATTTTCAAATTGTCTGACTTTTCAATCTGAGGAGGAACATTATGTTCCATCAGGGAATATACAACCCAGTCAATATTTTCATCGGTGTGAACTCCTGAATTTTTGTAATAAAAAACCTTATCATTGTTTAAAGATTCAAATATTGGCGTCAGAGCATCCAATCGAGACATGTTGTTTTCCAAAAAGTCGTGGTTACCAATAATTAAAATCAATGGAGCAATTTTAGAACATTCCGTAACAACCCAAGCAACAAATTCAATTAACTCAGGAGTCATTTGGTTTTTAGAATGTACCAAGTCACCAGTAAAAACAATTCTATCGGGTTTGATTTCTTGAAATTGCAACAACATGTCACTAATTATTTCACGATACAACTCATGATCTTTGAACAACCGAATATGTAAATCCGAAAAGTGAACTAATTTCTTTATCATAACTTTAAAAATACAAAAATATTATCACTGAATCAACCAAGATATAAACCCATATCCATGTTCATTATTGTATTTATAATCTGTTTTGGTACTCTAAACTCTTCATATGTCCCGTTTTCTTTCAGTAGTACAACTATACACCCAAATAAACGCATATTTTCGTATTTTGTTCCTTCCAACATTTTAACCAACAACTTACCATAAAATGGCAGTTGGAGGTAGTAGTGTCCTAAAGAATTGTCAGGGTACTCTTGGAATGGTTCATACATTGACTTTGTAAATTTATTCGTTTGAAAGTTTTTTTCTTTATTGGTTTTCCAATCTGTAATTAATATTCCAAATTCTTCTCCTGTGGCGTTTACAGTTAACCACACCTTATCAGGTTGTCCTGTATATCCCAAATCAGGATGTCCCAAAACCATTTCAGTATCTAACAAAACGAGATTTCTTTCCTGACACAAATCCAAGTACTTTTTACCCCCCTTAATCATATTGTCACTGGTAATTTCTTGTGTTAAATCACAATCAAAAATTGGTTGTCGGACTTCTTTATAATCTCGATTTCTTTTGATAGTTTCAGTTTCCAAATAAAAGTGAGTTCTACTTCCCATGTTTGATGCTTTTGTTCCCGCTTCTTTCCATTCGGCAAGAAGATTTTCCATAACCACCAAATCACCTTCGGCTTTTTTATAGGCAATACCTTGTGAATCAAACTCTTCATAGAATTTCTTGAGGATTTTAGAAACGGAAGGAAAATTATTTTTTACTTTACCACTCCTGTCTTTCATATAGTATATGTGATCTTCTTCTATAAACGTTAACCCAAGTTCTTTACGTTTTTCTTCTAAGACATTCCTAATGTCAATTGCAACTTCTTCTAAATTCATATTCTCTCTAATTTTACAAAATAATCTTCTGATACCACACCTTTCAAATCTCCCAAGTCTTTTTCATTAGGTAGTCTAACGATGTCAATTTTACCATAAAGTCTACCACCTGAAAGTTTTTGATATATTTTTTTTGCATCTTCCCACGCATCACCATCTAAACAAATGATTATCCTACTTTCTGCTTTGTCATACAAAGTTTCCCATAATAAATCAGAAACAAACTTACCCAACAAAGGAATAGAATTAGGTACAAAAAATCCATCAAAAACACCCTCTACTAACCAAATATCTTTACCCCAATTAATTCTTGACTCATTGAAAATTAAAAGTTCTTTAGGGGCTGTTGGGTTTTTGTATTTGTATTTTTCATTAACCCAGCTTCGAGCCACAAAATAATTCAATTCCCCTTTTAAGTTGTATGAAGGAACAATTATGCGATAGGCAAAATCTCCAACTAACGTATAACCAATATCATACCTTTCGATAATCTCATCGGTAATCCCTCGTTTTTTCAAATAGTTGTATGCTTCCCTGTGTGGAATGTGGATTGGATTACCGTCTTTAAATTTCGTATAACCTGAGGGTAGTTTTAGTTTTTCAAACTTTTTCTCGTCTTTTGGTTTGAACTCGTCAGGACGTATGAGTTCATAAAATTCCCTATCTTTTTTGGTTCCGTACTTATCAATGAGTTTTCCCAGATGTCCGTGAGTACCATGAGTTTCTCCACAACTCCAACACTTGTATACATGTTGGTTGTAGTTAATTTCTAAGTTACCCTTTCCGTCACCTTTATCTAAACCCTTTAAATCGTAAGAACATACAGGACAGTCAAATGAAATTTGGGACTTGTTATCGTAGTGAGCGTGAGGATTTCCAAAAATCCCCTCAAGTATTTCTACAACTAAAGTACCATCGTGTTCCATCATTTAAATGTAACACAAAAATACGAAAAAATCAATTACCACAAACCCTCTTGTTTCATATAACCCATAACACAGGTATATGCATCCGCTTGATCGAAGTTTTCTTTTTTAAGAGTATTATTTCTTGTGTATTGCCAAACAATTTGAGGTTCGGATTCACTTACCAATTGCCAAATTATTTCTTTTTTGTCAACATCTTTAGGGAGTCCACCAAACAATACTTTTTTACCTTTTCCATTGTCCTGAACTAATCCGGGCCACGCAAACTTTCGGGCGTTATAAGTAGAAATATAAGAAGGTACAACCCCCAAAATATCATAGATAGATTTTGAAATCATTGAGTTGTAACGAATCAATGTTGCGATCGTATAGATGTTATTTGAATTCAATAAAGGTTCTTCAATGATTACCTTAGAAATACCAAAGTTTTTGTATTCTTTGAGCCTTTCTTCTACCGTTTTTACCTTCAATAATAATTCCTCTATTTTGTCTTGAGGTTGTGGTTTAATGACAGGAGAAATGTGGGTAAGTTCCAATAGTTTCTGAGTCTTGATATCAAACAAGCTCCACCCTATTGTTTTTGTTGAGATATCTAACCCCAATACTTTGGGGGAACTCGATAAATCTTGTGTTGGCATAAATTTTAAAAATCAAATTTTATCGAATACTGTTGCACACCTTGTCGTAGTTGTGGTGACTGTATTTTAGATAATATCATAAGATTTTTATCGGAATCGTAAAGACCAACTTCAGTTACATATGGATTCGATATGGATGCATTCCATGTTGGATTAGATGATGTGAAGAACTCGTTTTGTCCTAAATTAACCAAATAGTTCATCACATAGATAGTTGCTTGAATGTCAGTATCCACATTACCATAAAAGAAGTATTCTTCACCAAAAGTCATACCTGTGGTAGAATTAGCATCAGGAATGTTAATGTAATTATTCAAGTTGTAGGTTGTTCCACCTGTATACATGTCATTTGTAACTTGGAGAGTGGTTGCGGTTAATCCACTCACAGTTACATAACCACCTACTGTTGTTGCCGAAATCTGAGGATAAACACTTATTTCCTTCCACAATGTAGGATCGGGACGTGTACCCCCACTGACTCTTTGTGCCAACACAATTAAGTTGTTCGCAACAAAACCACTCAAATTTGATGTTGGTGTGTGGTGCATGTAAGGGAACTCATTTCCAAATCGTATCGTAACGTCATTACTTTCAGGTCCACAATCTTCGCTTTGTCCTGTGATTTTTGAATAGTAATTACAGTGTAATGATTGTGTCTCTCCTGAATTATCGAACCTATATGTTATAAACAAAGATTCATTAGAACCACTTAGAATACCTCTAGTGTTACTACCAGTATTATTAAAGGTATTTGGTACTACCAATCCAAGTTTTGGTGCGGGTAATGTCCAATTTCGGTTTGACTTATAAGACATTGCAGCAATCAACTCATCATCGTCGATTGTGAATATTTGTAAGTCAGGGAAAACCTTACCAACCCTGTTTGGTTTACCATTAGAATTTGGGAAGGTATCCCAAAGATGGTAGTATCTGAGTCCAGGATAAGTATTATCGTTTTTAGATGATGTGACGTAATTTTCTTGGAACAAATTCTGTGATGTGAATCCTGTTGGGTCAACAAACAGGTTCAATCCCATTTGAGTTGTCCCTGTGGTTTTGTGCCACATAACAGTGGGTATTGATACCCTAATTCGGGCAGCCTGCCCTGTTGCATAAGGACTTAGAGAATCATAAGGTTGTGTTGCAAATTTTTCACCATAAAAATTATCTATGGATTGATTTGTATAATGAATAATAGCAATTGACTTTTGATCTTTGGGTAATAAATCAACTTTATCACCTAAAGAGTTATAATAATAAGTGTCTGTAATTGAAGTTGTGGCGGATGTTTGGAAAGTTTGTCCTGATAAACTGTTGTATCCTAAATATTCTTTGGTACCACAATAACCTGTGGATCCGTATTCTGTATATCCTTTCTGTTGTGTTGAAAAAGTACCTGCAACACTTTCCGTCCAAGGAATATTCATATTCCAAATCTTTACATCGCTTTCGGCTATATCACATTCTGACTCAAAATTAAAAACATCTGTGTTCCAATATGGTTCAGGAGTATAAGAATCATATAAACCCGTCATACCAGATGGGAAAAAGAAAACTCTACCACTTGTAGAATATGCAGTAAAATCGGGAATATCTCTATCCACTTCTACTGTAAGTGTGGGTGCAGTCGAAGCATCACCTGTAATGTTTAATACCTTGTAGAAAAGTACGGGATAGTTTCCAGTTATGGCAGTTGTGGAATCGTTATTGAAATAAATAGCCATAAACATACCTGCAGTGACTACGTCGTTAGCCTGTGGATTGATTTCATCTCTATCCAATACTATTGATGTACCTGAACTTACGTTTGAAAATAAGGCTTCGTAGTTTGGATTTATGGTGTAAGCGGACGTTGACTGTGCAGAAAAAGAGAGTGAAGTACCTGTCAAACCATTGAAGAATCCTCTTGGAGCTGCAGAGTTGAATATATCATCTACATAGGAGGAATCAAATGGAATACCCCACGTTGTCGTCCCACTGACTTCATAAAAAATAGGATATTTAACATGTGATCTATTTTTTTCACCTGTTTGATTGTTCCATGCAGGATAGTTGGGTTCCAAAACAAACCCTGTATTCAAATTTGCACCTGAAATACAATCGTAACAAACCTCACTGTCACCAACTTGGAAATAAGAAATATTGAACCTTCCTTGTGACATTTTCTGCCTACCCAAATCAGTTAGTTTGGTAGAGATTAATGCGTTTGTGTCTTTAAGAATATATCCCATGGTTTATATAAATATTATTTTCTGTTTTTTATGCTGCAATAAATGAACCTGATACCGTGTAATTACCGTTCACAGTTAGTGTATATGTATCTGATGTTGTGGGGTTCATTGAATCCGCCATAGTTGTCGATACCGTACCCAAAGTTGTAAAAGTACATTCAGTTGTGGAGTCCGATATAGCAACACAACCTGAACCTGCAATAAAAAGAGCGCTTGTTACAACTGTAATTATATCGGAGGCTAAATAAGTTACACTAGCGGTTGAGGGAACAACAGAACTCGTACCTACAAGTTTAGTATATGTTGATACTGTAATTCCATTCTTTTTGATTTGAATAGTACCTCTAGCACATTGTGTAACCGAAGTAATTGTGTTCAAAGTCAAAGTATAATAAGGTTCGGATTGAGTAGGTGTAGGAGTTATAGTCGGTGTTGGTGTTTGAGTTTTAGTCACCGTAGGTGTTGGTGTTTGAGTTTTAGTTACCGTAGGTGTTGGTGTCGGTGATGATGGTGCAGAGGCTGTAATTGACTGTGTTGGTGTTATCGTAATTGTTGGTGTTGGTGATACTGGAACAACACCAGGTGGCAAACAGTCCGAACAAAAATTGTAAGGACCACTCAACCTTGATGTCGATACATAGGGTAAAGATGTAGTGTTGAGGAATCTGTCTGTCTTTTCCCAACATCCATAATATCCTAACAATGTATAAATCTTATTTTGAGTAAACAAAGTCGTTGGTGTGTTACCTGATACATACATGACAGTTGAATCATAACAATTTGTAAACTCTTCTATGAATATACTATCAGGATTAACTGTGCAAATTGTTGTGGCAGAAAAATCCCCATATACGTCTGTCACAATTGATTTGTAGTCCCCTTCTCCCAAGTTATTTCTGAAAGTTGATGAAATTCCTAAGGGTTGGTTATTACTATCTAACCACTGAATATAATAAGGCTCGGTGCCACCGGTAATTGTAATCTCTACCGCACCATCAGTGGTTAATGGTGAAGTGGTTCCTGTAACCCCACAAACAACCCCCAAAGGTTCTACTGTGAATATTGCACAATTATTTACTGTTGCCATCAGAAACTAAAGTCATTATAATTTATACATCCATTGTCATCAACAACCTTCACGCTCAATGTTGTTCCCGTACTGTATGGTGGTAACACTTGTATACTTGCGGTGGTTCCGGTAATTGTTTCATGATAAACACAAATAGTATGTCCTGTGTCACAAACCCATATATTATAAGGAGATGTTCCACCAGTGATGTTCGTTATATTAATAGTATATGCCATTTATGAACAACTCATTATTACATTATCCAAGAAGTTACCTCCGTTAGTTGCGGTGGTACCACTAAAATAAAGATTATAGACGGTGTCTGTCGAATTAAATGTATGTGTTATTGTATGAGCACTCCACGTTCCGGATGTTGCAGAATAAACGGGATCTCCAATCACTTCTAACCCATCAGTTGCACCACTAATCAGAACACTCAGAGTATTAGCATAACCACTTCTACCCATATGAGCAAATGATATTTCATAAGATGCTGAAGGCTGAACTGTTATTGTTTGATAGTGTGCTTGGAACTCACTGAAACTTCCTTGAATTTCAGTGAAGTAAGAACCACTGTAAGCACTATACCCACCAAATCCTGATTTCCAAATCTCGATACTTGAATCACTTGCAGTTGTACTCCAACCTGGAACACACGCTTGTGGATACAATCTATACCCTGTAGGTGCAGAACAATTCGATCCGGTACAAGCTCCACCACAAGTAACAAAGGATTCAAATAAACCATTCACAATTGGGTTACAAGATGGTAATGGTGTTGACGATGGAGTTGGAGTCATCGTAGGTGTTGGTGTTGGAGTTGCTGGTTGACATGCTGCACAGGAAGCAATAACCTCATTCACGGATGTTATCACTACTGTTGTTGAAGCGACTTCATTTGTTATGTATGTGAAACATCTACTTTGTCCTGCAACTACACAAGTGAAAGTTTGTCCGGTAGTTACCGTACCACCCGAATACGTTAGAAGACTTTGAGTATACTGATAGTTTCCACTAATACAATCTAAAAGTTTTCTCGATATTGGACTTGTAAAATTAATCTCATTAATTGTATAGGTAACATCACCATAAACAGGTGAATATACCACAGTAGTGGGTGTTGGTGTTGCGGTGGGGGTGGGAGTAGGTGTCGCGGAGACAGTTTGATCTACAGTAAGAACAACCCCAAATGAAGAACAATAATCTGAACTTGCCGTTATAGTCACCGTTGGTGTTGGTGTAGGTGTTGTTGTAGTTGTTTTAGTGGGTGTGACAGTTGGTGTGTTTGTTGGTGTTTGAGTGCTTGTCACACTTGGAGTTGGTGTTGGAGTTATTGAACACACTCCCGAACTAAAATAAGTTGAACTCAAATCGGGACAATCACTAAGAGATGGTTCAGGCCCATATGATATCGGTGTTCCACCCAAACTACTCGATAAACACCATTTAGTTGTGTCATAAAAAATAAAACCTGCCGTTAATCCCGACCAGTAAATTTTTGTATTATATGTACCAGCAGAATAATATGTCCCATTATACGGAGTGATTGCAGAGAAGGAGCCATAAATACAATATTCAGCAGAACAGGGCATATTTTTTCTTTAACTTATAAATAATCAGGAAAAACTTTTTTTAAGATTCTTTCCTTAATTTTCCATCATAAAACTCAAATCTATCGTGTTCGGTAGGAGTCATGAGTAACATAGCGGGTTTTATATTTCCTTCCGTAGTTTTTTGATAAATGTAACTCATCCAAGTTTGTTCGAACGGGTGTGCCCATTTATCGGTAAGGAACATTTTTTTATTACCTTCTTTGGAAACAATTTGAGGCCAATTGCAGTAATAAATTTCTCCATCGATGAAAGGTATTCCTTTGTAGGATTTGATATTCTTAAATTGTGTTCTCGGAGCATTTGGATCTTGTCCTTGAACCGGTAGTTGAGACTTTTCGGGCCATCTTTTTTCTCTAAATGATTGTGGTACATTATACCAAGACCACTGAACCCCGTTGTCTCCGTAAAACTCACTGAAGTTGAACTTAAGAAAATCAAAATTATTTTTTCTGGTTATTTCCAAAGTTTTGTTGTAGAAATCATCAACGAACCTATTGAATCCATTTCTACATACCTCTCCTTGTTTTGAAAAGAAAAACATATCATCTTCAAAAAACATATGAAAATCGAAGTTATTTTCGTCAGCATGTTCAGCAATGAATTGTCTACCCCCACATATACCTAAATTGTCTTTTTTAATGTGTTCAAAATCATACTCTTTACAAAGTTCAGAATATCGTTCGGTAGTTGTCAAATCAGAAGAATTATCTAACAGAAACTTTTTGGGTTTAGTCAAAAAGTTCATATCATATAATTTCATAGATTCTATCAAAGTTTCGAATTGTTTTGGGCTGTTAAACGTAATTACATACAGTGCAGTGTTGTCCACATCATATGAAAGTCCATTTTCACCTTCTTTTTGTCTGTTTTTTCTAACAAGTCTTTCCTCTTTCAAATCTTCAAAAAACTTTCCAAATAACCCATTACTTTCGATTTCAAAATAATCAACTAAATCGGCATGTTTGTATACCATCATAGAGAATATAGATTCTTCTGTACCCATCAAATAACTTTTTAGGGTACTATCCATCAAATTATAATAGATGGTGTTAATATCTGAAATTGTGTTTTTCGGTCCACCAAAAAATCCTCCTCTTCCAACTAATGAAACTTTTTCCCCAACCATCTCATTCATTCTTGCAAAATTGAATCCATGTATTTCATTTTCAGCTTCGTAAGGGAAACACACAAAAGAAAATTTGTTGATGAATTTCGGTAGTTTTTCAAAAACCTTATCATGTGTGAAGTAACCAGGGTGAACAGTATTAGTCAAACCCGCACCAATCCAAAATAAAAGTTCAGAGTTGAACTTGTCCATGATTTGGGCGTCGTTTAGTAAAAACATTTTGGACATCACCAAGGGGTTATACATTTCTAACTTCGCCTGTGTTGACTCTGATAACCAACCCGCTTGATTGTACCATTGGGGATCTTTTCTAATGGTTTGAATCTTTTCGAAAAATTCGTTTTTAAACCATTCTTGTGAACGGTGAATAAACTGTGTATTTTCACGTGAACGATGTTCAAATACAAACGATTCGAGTTCCTTTTCTCCGAATACTATGAGGTTGTTTTCAACTTTTAAAAGTTGTTTGAACTTTTCCAAATAGTGTTCAAAACTTCTCGACCATCCCTCGGTTAACGAGTCTCTTTTAATATTCCAAAGACCAGTAACCAACGTCAATTTAGAATCTGTTTTTTTTGGTTTTTCTTCAGGAATTCCACCACCTACAATATGTCTACCGACTTGTTCCTCAACTTCCTCTAAGTTATACTGAATATTTCTCTCTCTGAAAAAATCTCGAATAGCAGCATCAACACCAGGTAAATCTTTTCTTCTAAAGTCGTGGAACATTATTATACCCCCATCACTCATTCTATCATATACCTTTGTAAGACTGTCATAAATTGAATCATAGAAATCCCCATCTAAAAATGCAAATGATATTTTATCAGGAATTTTGGATAATTCAACATCTTTGAACCACCCTTTTGTTATGATAGGAATTTCCAAATTATTATTTTGAAAATTTTCAATCAAAACGTCTTGACTTGTTTTGAGAGTATAAGGTCGCCAACCAGTATTTTCTTCATACTGACTTAAAGGTGGGAGCCCTTCAAATGAATCATATACATATAATTTTTTGTCAGAATTAAGAGTGTCCAATGTTTTTCTCAGGTACTTTGAAGATTCCCCTACATAACATCCAAATTCAACAACATCACCCTCGATTTTATTTTCTATGACTCTAACTAAAGACTCAACTAGTTTCTGAACTTGATTAGAGTTTATTATAGATGAGTCAACCATGTTGTTATGGAACGACATGATTTTACTTACGACATTATTATCCATGAAATTAATCTATTACTTTGTAATTTTTAAAAACAGTAAATTCTGTTAAATCTCTATATCCATTATTTTCACCCAAATCTTCAACGTCCAAAGGATAGTTTTGCATCAAAGCCAATCCATGTGATGCTTGTTGTGGTGTCATATACATGTTCCAACCCAACATTTTTATATCATCTTCATGGTATAAAACTTCGTTTCTTCCCTCGTATCGAGCTTGTTTGAACCACTTGACGGCATCTTCACTGTCTGTCAATATCATACCTCCTTTACCAATTTTTAGGTGTTTTTTTATATGAAAGGATAAACACATAAAAGTGTCGGGTATATACATACCACTTGTAAATCTTTTTGCAGCATCATAAATTGGATAAGGTTTTAATTGATAAATCCCTTTCCAATTATTTGTTTCTTCTCTTTTATCGAATATAACTTCACCACCGGCGTGGATTATAGATTGAGGTACTGAAAGGTATGTTTTGGAAGGGATAGTTACTTCTTTTACCTCCAAATACTTACAAATCAAAAATAGAGCATTTGTACAACTATCAACCGACACCGCATATGGAGCACCTGTGTAATTTGCAACCTCTTCTTCAAATTGTTTGACAATTTTGTATGGATTATTGATGGGTTTTCTCAGATTCATAAGGAATAATATAAAAAGTTTTCATCTTTGTTGTATAGTTTGAATCCACACCTCTCAAAGACTTTTATACTTGCAAGGTTGTTGTGTTTTACCTTAGCCTTACTGTTTGGTTTTTTGTGAATCAAATCCCAAATCATATACGTTCCAATACCTTTACCGTGATGTTCAGGACTCACTGCGAAACGAATATCATTATCTACAACACCTATGAAACCAACCGGCACTTTTTTTTCTAAACAAATTTCGTAATCTTTTCCATACTTAGACATGTATTCAATTTGCTGTTCGGTTGTAATTTCTACATGCTCAACAAAACCATCTAAATTGGATGGGTGTGTTCTCAATTCTCGTATAAACTCATAATAGTGCTCACTATTTGGTACGATTCTCATATCGTCGATATTGAAGTCTTCTCTGATTAAAGATTTATTAGAAGTGTCAAATATTTTTTTGTATCCATATTTGTGACAAAAGTTGTTCATTTCTTCCAATAATGATACATCTACTTGTTCTAACTCATTCATTAAAACACCCCATCCTTGATGATTCCTTTTGTTGTGTTTGTTATCCCATTCACTCGTATTCATAGAAACCCCGTCCCCATAAACGTTTTTTATAAAATCAAAAAGTTTTTGAGTATCGTATTCTATTCTAAAAATAATATCAGGATTTTTTTCCAATATTAGTTTATCCCAAGCTAGTATACTTTTGATTGTATTCTCAACTCTGTTTTTACTAATTTTGAAATTTCCCCATTTAGATCTAAATTTTAATGAAAAAGTTTCAGTCAATGCTATTGAAGGGATTGAGTAAAAAGGGTCTCTGATATGATAAATTATGTTCTCGAATGTATAATCTCTTGGTTGAACCTTTTGACTTACTTCATCTAATCTGTATGCCGGAAGTGGAGCATCAGCATCAGTTGCAAATTGCCAACTAATAATTCCATGGATACTATGCCCTTCATGAGTTGTAGCCAAACCCCAACTATTCAACAAAATTTGTAACATTTTGGATCCAGTTCGGGGATGTCCTACTCCTAAAATACCTACGTTATGAATCATTATTTTTAGTCTTTTTCTGGAAGTGGATTTTCACTTACATATTTATCGGCATTATCTTCAGCCATGGTTCTTATACTTGTCTGATATCTTCTAGAAGCGTCGGTGTGTCCCACTAATTGTCCTTCACCAATATTTCCGTAAAGGTATGTACCCCATTCATCTTTGATGGACTCCCAATCATTTTCGGAAATAATCTTACGATAAGTTTTAATCATATTATCCTCTAAATTGTATTGCCCTTGATGATTAACGCCTATGGTTGGGTTGTCAACATACTTATCAAACCATTCTTGCATTTTAGTTTTACGAAAAATTACGGGGTTGTTGGACCATCTAATAGTTTTAACTAAATCCATTTCTTCGATTCTCGATTCCCTTTCATATGGAGTTATTTTTCCATTTATATCTCCACAAATCTCAAATCCTCTCATTTGATTATCATCTTTATTAAACCATACCGCATGTACAAATGGGTATTTGTCCATTGTTTGTACCAATTGTTTAAAATCAATTCTATCTTTTTGTAAAAACACCCAATCGTGTTCTAAAAAAATAAAATATGGTGTTGTAACTTTTTCTAACGCAATTTTCATACTCTCCGTAATACCTGTACGTGAAGTTAAAAATTCCATCGTAATTGGTTTGTTTCTATTTTTGAAATAATGTTCCAATTCAAGAGTATTTTTAGTACCCATATTATTGTCATAAATTACCAAAAATTTACATCTCTCTATCTCAGGTGGTAAGGAATGTAAAAGGTGTCTAAGGTAGTATAAATAATTCTCTACGAAATGTCCTACAATTACAATAGTGACTTCTCTTTCTACCTGATATTCATTAATTAGTTCAGACATAGTCATATCATTTTTTAAAAATTTATATAAATAATTCTCATAATTTCCCTCTATCCATAAAGTATAGTCAACTAATCCACGAGGTTGGAGGGTTGATTCTAATCCTTTTCCGTGATGTACTACCATTGGAGTTGTTGCAAACACATTGAATCCATGATTTGATAACTTTGGTAACCAATCGTCGATTGCTGTATAATCCCTTACATAATTAGAATTTTTCAAAAGGAATTCCATAGCATTTTTTTTGATGATGTAAGCCCATCCCCCTGTTGAAGAATAGTTACGTGATAAGTTTTCAGAAACTGGTATCAAGTACGATTTAGGATTACAACCCAAAAGAATTACATCCCAATCTATTGAATCAATTTGATTTTTGATTTCAGGAAGTATTTCGGATAAATTGTATTTTGTGTTTTTTAATTGTGGTTCATTTAATATTTGCATATCATCCTCAAAAACCGCAATAACTTCTAGATTTTCATTCAAAGCCATTTCGAATAAACTCAAATGACTTTTTGTACAAGAAAACTGTATGAACGGATCAGTCAGGGCAGAAAATCGGTGCAAATTTTCAATTTCAAATTCTTCGACTTGACTGTTTATTCTTTCGAGTCTGTCCGTTGATTTATTTAAATTGATAAAAAAACCCTTTTCTGCTAATTCTGTACCTAATATTTTAAACATGTTCAATATCTATCTGAATATTTATGTTCAGGATAAAACGGTATATCATTCCACTTCAATTTAAACCCTGAAAGAGGTATTGATAAAGACCATACTCCACATACAATTCCACCGTATCCGAATCCATCTTCTTTTTTGTAACCGTACTCAACTAAATTGTTCCAAACATCAAAATAGTTTTTTATGTCTTGCGAGGTTTCTCCCATATATGCAATTACAGGTCCGTCCCATGTTGTAAAATCAGATTCTTCCGCAATGATGTTGAATTTTTCGATATATCTATCGTGTAGATGAAAAATTTCATTAGTCGATCCTTTTGTGTATGTCATCAACGCCTGATTTGTCATAACATGATTTGGATAGAAATTATTTTCAAAATATTTCATTAATTGTTCCGCACTTACCGCCCGTGTGACAACATCAGAATCAAAGTTGATTATATAATTAAAACCCATGTCCGATGCCTTTTTTAACAAAAATCTTTCTAAGTTCCACGGGAACCTCGAGGGATATATACCTGTAGGATCTTCAGGTAAAATTTCAAATTCTTTAGATACTGGATAATCTTTTCTCAATTCATCTACATCAAATACATGAATGTTTTCATTTTGAATATCTTCGAAGTCTTGTGGACGATTAGTCGAAATTAAAAAATGTAATCCATTTTTATCTAATCCAAAATCTAAAAAAGTTTTTATCAAATTACTCTTAAGTCTTTGAGTGTAATTTGGATAATGACAATCAGCAACAAAACAAATTTTCATGTTCAAAGATTTCCTGTGAGTCTTTCGCACCAACCCTTTGATTCTGAGTGAGGCCAAACAACCCAATATTTTGGTTTATATGTGGTTGGGAATTCTCTCCAAATTTTACAGTATTTGTCAGGATCGTTCATCATTCTTTGGATTTCTGCTTTGTCAGCATCTTTACGGAAAATAGTATCATCATTTTCCGCATGGAAAGCAACAACCCAAAAATCATAATCTTCTTCAGGTACCGAAGCATAAGAAACATCAATACAGTGTTTGAAGATTTGGGCAAAAGAATCTTTCCATTCTTCTTCCGATTGAAAAGAATCTATTCCTGGATTTGGGGGATAGTTTTTATCTAACGTATATTGTTGAACTGCTCTTTTTTCGAATAGAATACCTGCATATTCTTCGTATTCTCTCAAAGTTCTCACAGTTCCGAAACCATATTTTCCTTCATGCCCTTCTTGTGATTCACCATCCATACCAAAAAGTTTGCGATTTGTAAGGTGAGAGTGGTTATTTTTTTCAACCCATTTAGAATCATCATCCCACTGTTTTGTTCTCCCTTTACGTGTGTATTCATGCCACACAACAACTTTATGAGGGTGAAACAAATCATAACCCCAAGTGTAAGCTCGAGCTGCGATGGATATCTCTTCTCCGTGGAAATAATATTCGGGGTTGTGTTGTACCTCGAACGAAAACTCTCCTAAGGTGAAACAGAAGTGTGCTGAGTAAAATCTTGCAGGAACAGGACTTTCCAATTCTTGCCAACCAGGTATAGTCTCAGGTAAAAAGAAAACAGCACCTTCAGGGATGAATCTATCAAAAGCCATTCTCCATGGTTCTTGAACACGAGCCGCCGGGTCGTTATCAGGATCGAAGGAAGAAACATATCCAGTCAACAATGGTTTTGGAATTCCCATACCCTGAAGTTGTTCTATCATACCAATGAATGTTTCATCCCAATTTGGTGCAAATCTCATGTGAGAATCAATTTGCATTGTGTATTTTTCACCGTTATAGAGTTGTTGAACTTGGTTTCTTGCCCAACAAACACCGTTACTGTATTCATACAAGACATCAAGAACGTTGAATCTTTTGTCTTTTTTATATTTTGTTAAATCATCAAAACCATCAACAGGACTATATTGTCTGCAAATACCGAAACGTAAATTCTCGGGATTTTTAGCATTTTCTATCATGTTTTCGATTGTCGGAATCAATTGTGGATCCCTATAAGATGCAATCTGTATAAAAATTGTCTTATCTTCTGTTTTTTTTCGACTTGTTCTTTTAGCCATCACGTTAAAATCAAAAATATTATTTTTTAAAATGTATAAGATTTATAGGAATAAGAAAGTTATTCTATAGTTCTTTTTGTTTTCATCAAGAATTCTACAAATTGAAAATCTATCAAATTATCAATATCGATACTATCAACATCCTCAAAGGAATCAATTTGATTTTTTCGGTGGTTATTTAAAACTTGATTTGAAGAACCAATTAAAATTACTTTCATTGTTATTTTATAGTTATTATAAAGATATTTATAAGTATGAAACTGATTAGAACAGTTAAAAGATTACTTGAGGAAACCGAAAAAATATACGAGGATTCGGTTGAAAAACCATTGACTAAAAAGGAAATTGAAAAGTTAGACAAGGATTATGATGAAACCCTCAAATTAGTAGAGCGTTTCAAAAAATTGTCAGGAAAGTAATTATTTTTGTAGGTTACTTTTTATCCTTTTCTTATGAAAAATGTTTTAGTTACAGGTAACAAAGGTTTTATTGGTAAAAGATTGGAGGAAAAACTCAAATCCTTGGGTTATTCTGTTGTTGGTATTGATGATGAATATCTACAAAATGAAGATTGGGTTACCGAATTGAAAAACATTTTGGATACTGTAAAACCTGGTTTTGTTTTCCATGTGGGTGCTTGTTCAGACACTTTAGAAACTGATAGTAACTTTATGATGGTAAGAAATTATCAAACCACAAAAGTTATTTCAGACTGGTGTCATGAACATATCGCAATTCTAGTTTATTCTTCTTCCGCGGCAAATTATGGTGATAATGGTTTATACCCATCAAATTTATACGGATGGAGTAAGTACATCGCCGAGGACTATTGTTTGAAAAAAAATAATTGTATTGCTCTCAGGTATTTCAACGTGTATGGACCAGGAGAGTCACACAAAGGACGAATGGCATCTGTGGCATATAACTCTTTTGTCAAAAACAAACAAAATATATCTGTAAAACTTTTTCCTAAAAATCCAAAAAGGGATTTTGTCTACATCGAAGATATTGTGAATGCCAACATTTTCGCAATGCAAAATCATGTCTTCATTCCTAAGTTCAATTATTATGAAGTAGGTTCAGGTATTGCTCGTTCTTTTGAAGATGTTTTGAATAACCTTTCCATTCCATTTTCATACACAGATGAAAATGAAATCCCAAATGGTTATCAATTTTATACATGTAGTGATTCTAATAAATGGATGCCTGATTGGAAACCTGAATTCGACTTGGAAAATGGTATCAAGGATTATTTGATTTTTTTAGAAAAAACTTATGTTAACTAAAAAACCAACAGCAATTGTTTATAATTGGAGTAAAATTGGTGTTTTTCATTTAAGAACAAATCTTTATGAAATTGAACATCTTTGGGACGATGTAGTAATTTATTCTTTACCATACACCAACAATTTACAATTAGATTTTGCAAGATACAAACCTGACTTAGTAGTATCGTTCGAAAATGATTTGATTATATCTGACGTAAACATTAAAAATAGATATCTCTATTTGGATAATCTTTTGTGGAAACCAATGGATATCGCAAATCAGATTCTTAAGAAAACCATAGATATAAACTGTGATAAACCATACCCAAAAGTTTCAGTTTTCACACCAACCTACAACACGGGTGAGAGAATAAAAAGAACTTATGATAGTTTGAAAATTCAAACATTCACTGATTGGGAATGGGTGGTTTTAGATGATTCTGAGAACGATGATACATGGAATATATTACTTGAGATTGCAAAATATGATCACAGGGTTAAACTACACAAATTAATACCAAGAAGTTTTGGTAATGTGGGTTTAGTAAAAAATAGAGCAGCATCTTTATGTAATGGAGATTGGTTAGTAGAACTCGATCATGACGATACTTTATTATCTAAATGTTTGGAATATATAATAAAAGCATCTGAAAAATACCCCGACGCAGGTTTTATTTATAGTGACGTATGTGAAATATATGAAGATGGTAATATGAAATCATACGATTATGATCACTCAGGTAATTGGTATGGTAGGGATGATAATGGTTTTTGTTGGGGATACGCAGGACACTCTTGGCAGAAAGAAGACGGTAAAGACTATCTAACCCATCACTATCCTGAGATTAATCCACTTACGATAAGATTCAATATCGGTATGCCTAACCATGTACGTTCATGGAAAAAAGAAGTTTATCATAAAATTGGAGGACATAACGTACATACTCCAGTTGCCGATGACTTTGAACTGATTATTCGTACTTTTTTAAATACTAAAATGATACACATTCATAAACTTCTATATCTACAATGGAACAACCAAAACAGCACGGTTGATAATAACAGTATTGATATTAACAGAAGAGCTAGATTGATAAGAGATTACTATGATACCAAAATTCATGAAAGATTTATGGAATTGGGGAAAGTTGATTGGTTATGGAACGAGGAAACTAAAGAATCAAATCGTATCGTTTGGCAGCAATGGTACCGTCCTCGATATGAACATGAACAACACGTAAATTACATCTATGATGAAAAACACTAAAATATGTCTAAATGCTATGGTGGCAAATGAATCACGCACCATATTGAGAATGTTAGAATCTTGTTACCAATACATAGATTATTGGGTTATTCAAGATAATGGTTCTACTGATGATACCAAAGAAAAAATTCAAACTTTTTTTGACGAAAAAGGAATACCTGGTTTTTTATACGAAATAGAGTGGCAATACCCAGGATGGAACAGAGATCACACATTACAGACTTGTTTGAAATCCGATCATGGATGTGATTGGATTTTAAGAATGGACGCGGATGAGCAATTAAAAGTTGATGAAGATTTTGATTGGACAATTTTTGAAGATAGTTCTATTGCCAGTTTTAACATTCAAGCAGATGCCTCAGAAACTAGATACTTTAGGACTTGGTTATGGAACGCTAAGTTACCTTGGTTTTTTCAACATGACAAAAGACACGAAACAATTCACTTACCAGATATCGGTGAAGGATTTCAAAGAGTAAACTTACCACAAGGTTTTAGACACATAATTACAAACGATGGACAGACATGGTTTGCTCCGAGAAAATTCCTGAAAGACGCTTTGGAATTAGAAATAGACAAAGTCGTTGGTGATAAAGTTAAAGAGGATTTGTACCACCTTTGGTATATTGGGAAAAGTTACAGTGATTCATATCGAGAGGTTGAGAGTTTTCCTTTTGGTAAAAAACATGGTGATGAATTCGCAAGAAGATGTATTTTTTATTTTACACAGTTTTTAAATCTTACACATAATTGGGAATCTGACTTTGTTGCCAAGTACGAATGTGAATCTTCCTATTACGCGATGATGTTAATTGGGGATGCATATCACTTTATGGGGCAAAATGAAAAAGCGAAGTATTATTATTGGAAGTGTGATAAATTTTCACCAAGAAGAAATGAACATTACATTCGTTTATTTCATTTTTTAGAAAATACAGGAAAATACGAAGAGGCACTCAGAGTCATCAACAAAGTTTTGGATGAAAATAGAAAAAATCCTTTCCCTGATTTACAATTCTTAATAGAAAGTTCTTGTTATTGGGATACAAGTGACTATCCAAAAAGTCTCAAGGAAAGGATTAAACAAAAATTGAATATAATTTAATATTCAGTATTGAAGAAGAAAGTTTGAAATAGTCTTCCATCATACTTGTCTTTACCAAAATAATCTAATGACATGTGGAATATATCTCCACGGTAAAGAACAAGTCTATTGTATTTGTTAGCTAAGGTATCGATACGTTCCCATTTTGTCATATCTTGAGAATCTTGATTGATTATACTCAAATAATCCATATCGAGAGAACCATCTTCATTTTTGGGAGCACTATATAATCCTGTCGACTTATGTCTAAACAATCCAGTTCCTGCAGTTGCAGGGGCGTCGGGTGTTAAATAACAAACACCTGCCCAATTTGAAGTTTGATCAGCATGTATCCAACTTCTATCTGCTGCTGTGGTATATTGAAAAGCTCCATTGTATTGTTCGGTATCCCACCAAGTTATTTTACCACCTGCAGTTCTCACAATATTTTGAATGACTTCCTTGACGGTATCATTAGTCAGTGAAGGTGTTCTGTGTCCAGGATAGTTTCCATTCACATTAAACTCTTGTTGTAGTGCAAATTGCCTAACCAAGTCTACATCATTGTAGAAACCATCAACTATAATTGTTTGTATTTCCATTTTTAATTTTATTTATAAGAATCTCCACCTAACCATAGAACCAAACTTCTACGTATACCCTTGGTTACGGGGGTTACTCTGTGCATACAGAAACTTGGAAAGAATACAACATTACCTTTTCCTCTTGGAATTGTCATGGGTTCTTGTCCTCCAACCCATATTTGTAAATCCCCACCTTCATAATCTTCAGGATCACTCAACTGAACAACACATGAAATTTTTCTGTGATTGATGGGATATGGTCCAATATCCATATGCCAATCGTAATGTCCTCCACCTTCTAGGTATTCTGTGTACTGTATTGAATCCAAACAAGAGTGGATATTAAAGTCCCAAATACCATTAGCCTCTCTCATCAATTCAATTATTTTGTTGTACATCCAACCTGATTCTCCGACAACAAAAGGTAACCATTTGATTTTACTTTTACGTATTTCATCTTGTGCTACAAGTTCATTGTCAGCAACAGTCAAACCGTCAACAAATTCATACTTTGATGCGAAAGATTCGACATCTTGAATATCTTGTTCGTTGAAACTATTTTGGAACCAATAATAATTCGTTTGATTGATTGATTCGTCGGGTGGGAAATTTAATACTGTATTCATAAGTTTAAAAATAATTTTTTATATTTTTTAGTAAATTATTTGAAATCATTTTTTTCAAGAAACTCTTCGAAGTTTGCAAAATACTTTATAGGTCCGACATGATTACAATTAATTTTGGGATCTACCCAAACTTTTTCTCCAATACCTCTCCATTTTTTACACATGACAAAATCTTCACTAATCATAGTTCCATCATCGTCAATTCCCACATTGAATACCATTCGGAAGGTTTCATCATCGTTTATATACTCAGGACTAATCTCCCAAAGTGTTTGTAAAGCCCTTTTAGATATTTTCAAGAATCCAGTACCAACACCATCAACTTCTATAAGGGAAAGGTTATCGTTGAATTTCAATTTTTGTTCAACAAGTTTGATAGTATAACTTTCAACTTGGAAATTTTTCTTTACTAAGGCACCCCCAACTATATCTTCATTGTGTTCCAAAAGTTTATAAAAATCATCAGGGTTCCATTCGACATCAGAATCGATAAAAAACAAATAATCAAAATCATTTTCTAATGCAAGTTTCAGTGCTGAATTTCTAGCCCTTTGAATTAAACTATCATAACTAAAGAAAACAGGTACTATTTCGTAGTCGACAGATGAGGGGTGTCTCAAGGTATCAACTAAACTTATAGTATACCAAACATCGAGTTTTCCATCCAAGGTTGGGGTTGCTAATAATACTTTTTTCATTATCCAGGGAATTGTTCTATTCTTCTTATAACTTGATTGATATCCCACATTTCTGAAATTTCATAATAAGGACATTGCTCGGGTAATCCTTCAAAAGAATAATCGTATATGTATGAGTTAATCAGTTTCGGGTAATCTACAGGTTCTTTAGCCACCAAGTTGTTGTGTAATCTATAACCAAAAACTTTGGGGGAAGTTCCTACCCATAAAACGTTCGACGGTAATTTCATAGCCACTGCAGCATGTTGTAAACATGAATCGATAAGAATTCTTTTTTCTGAAACTGCTAAGATTGAAAATAATTCGAAGTTACTCATTTGTTGTGTGACAACTTCACAGTTTTGTAATGCTTGACTTTCGTGTTTACAAACTTGAATTACGTGATA
>Ga0099851_1000249_pt1 | contig 22467 bp, 27 predicted proteins | sample CB_VirMetaG_6_FD_78176 | JGI IMG/M metagenome (GOLD analysis project Ga0099851, IMG submission 78176) | Freshwater to marine saline gradient viral communities from Chesapeake Bay - CB_1508_2 Viral MetaG | ecosystem: Environmental > Aquatic > Marine > Coastal | place: USA: Chesapeake Bay... | reverse complement strand
TGATATCTTAAGATTCGGTTCTAGTGACGATTGGGAGTTCTTCCATAATGGATCACATAACTACATAGATCTTAATAACGGCAATTTATACATTAGGCAAAGTACTACAACAAAATTTGTATTTGATAGGGCAAACGGAAATCTTGGTATTAATACAACCTCTGCTGATGTAAGGCTTGATGTATTAGGGGATAGTACTAATGGACAAGAATTTAAGGTCAGAAATAGTTATTCTACATATGCTGGCACTCTTGCTCAGTTTAATGTAGATAGAGCGGGGACAAATGCATTTAACTTCTTATATTGTAGATCTAATAACGATACGGATGGTGAACTTGCAATCCAAGGTAATGGAACTGTGTTCTCCGATGGTACATATAATGCAGTTGGTGCTGACTATGCTGAATATTTTGAATGGGAAGACGGCAATGTAAATAAAGAAGATCGCAGAGGATTCAGTGTTGTCTTAGTTGGAGATAAAATAAGACCTGCTCTTCCAAATGAAGAACCACTTGGAGTAATATCTGCAAATCCAACAGTAGTTGGTGATAACTCATGGGACCACTGGAATCAAAAATATCTTAGAGATGACTTCGGTTCTTATGTTGTGGAAGAATATGAAATCGTAGAGTGGACCGAAATAAAAGAAGTTACAGATGACGAAGATAATATTCTTGAGACTATCGAAGAATATAAGTTTTATGAAACTGACAACATTCCTTCTGATGTTGTAATTCCAAGTGATGCTGTGTATAGAACAAAAGACGAAGAAGGAAAAACATTGAAAAGAAAAGTACTAAATCCTGATTATGATCCAAATCTTCAATATATTCCAAGAGAAGACAGAACTGAATGGGATACTGTTGGTCTGATGGGTAAGTTAAGGATCCGCAAGGGTCAACCAGTTGGTTCCAGATGGATTAAAATGAGAGACGTTTCAGATATCGTTGAAGAGTGGTTGGTTAGATAAATTCGTTATAAGTGATGTCCCTGCGGGAAGACTATTTCCGTAGGGATTTTTCTTGTTCGCCGGCGATGATCGAGCTATTGGCCGCTATTGCTGGTGCTTGCATTGGCCTAGCGGGTATCGCCGCCGGCGCTACGATAAAGAAAGCTGGTGAAAGTAGAGAGGCGATTGTAAAATTGACAATGGGTATTGAACATATCGGGACTGAGCTAGCGGCAATACGAGAAGACATGAAGGAAGATCGCCATGAGATCTATGGTCGACTTGGCAGTGCAGAACAGAGAATTTCAGCATTAGAAGCAAATCGAGGAAATTGAAAATTAGCTTGGCAGACTAGTGCAGTCTCATAAGGATCATGGAAATCTTTGCTGTATTGGTGGCAAAAGCCCCTGAAATCATTGCCGCCTTGTTTGCGGTTCATGCTGCTGCAGTTGCAATTGTCAACTTAACTCCTACTCCCACTGATGACAAAGCGGTTGCCAAATTTTATCGTGTTATCGAGATTTTTGCTGGTATAATTACTAAGATTGCTAAAAAGTAATTCATGGAAGAAGAGAAGAAGCAAGTCATCGTTCCCCAGGAGCGCATGGCGATTTGCCGCAGATGCAAACATTTCGAAAAGAAATGGGCACGATGCAAGCTCTGCGGTTGTTTCATGAACTTCAAGACAGCAATCAGAGCTGCCAAGTGCCCTGCTGGCAAATGGTAACGGTACACTAGTTGGCATTTTATTGAATTAATGCCAATGACTGTTACTAGTTGGCATTCAATTGCTGCCGCAGCAGGAAAAGCTGGCGCTAAGTTCCCTGAATTAGTCGCGGCTCAATGGGCATGCGAATCAGGGTGGGGTCAAAAAACGTCTGGAGTTAATAATTTTTTTGGCATCAAAGGTAAAGGTACTAAGCGCACAACGCAGGAGTGGGACGGTGCTAAATTTATTACCATTGTGGATGAGTTCAAGGACTATGCCAGTCCAGAAGAATGCGTCCAAGACCTCGTCAAAAAGTGGTATCTCGACTACAAAGATTACTCGGGAGTCAACGATTGCTCTACTAGAGAAGACGCTGCGCGAGAGCTAGTTAAGCAGGGTTATGCCACTGACCCAAAGTATGCAGAGAAGCTAATTGACCTCATGAATCGGAATGCTGTACCTAGTCAGCCAATGAAGCCGGTGAGCGACCTCGTTAGCCTTGTAAATGCGGCCAAATATTACAAGGGTGAAAGCCATCAGACTGCGGCCTGGGAGGCTCTAGAAGAGTCTTTGACAGAAGACCAGCACGAGCGGTTCTCAAAGCTTTACAGAGGGCCTCAGAAGCCCGCCAGGGCGCCTTTACCGGAGACTCCGAAATTCCCGCTGGACGTCATGTATTTTTACCAGAGGGATAGCAAAACGGGTCATGGAGAGCGTTCCTGTCAGTCTTCAGCAATCGCCATGGCCATTGAGTATATCGATCCAAGTGTAATAGTTGATGATGACGACTATCTGAAAAAAGTCTTTAAGTATGGAGACACAGTTTCTCAGATTGCACAAAAGGCGGCGCTGGACAGTCTTGGGTTTAAGAATCAATTCAGGATGAACGGATCAGAAACGGAACTGTTACAGCTTCTATCAAAGGGTTATCCCGTCCCCATCGGAATTCTTCACAAGGGACCAATCAATGCTCCTAGTGGAGGGGGACACTGGATTACTTTAATTGGATACGATACATCTCATTTCTATGTACATGATCCATTTGGTGATCTTGATTTAATCAATGGCGGCTACCCGAAGGCTGGTCCGACGGACGGTAAATGTGTTAAATACACAAGAACAAATCTGATGAAGAGATGGTTGATTGCCAGCAAGAACGATGGCTGGCTGTGGGACCTTTCCGGTAATAAGATCCAATGACACAAGTTATTTTAGATTTTTTGCCAGGGTACTACTGGGACGGCAGAAGTTTGAGGACTACTGGAGTCACCCTGCCTCCCAGTCAGCATGTAAGTCCTAAAAATGGAGAAATCATGTACTATGTCAAGCCTGTTGGTTGGGGTTTTTCTTGTTATATCCGCCACGCAGGGATTCTTGACTACGTGAGCTCTTTACAGAAGTAGTCCAGCAGATCATTCCTGATTGGCTCCATTCTTTTCTGGTTTTTTCTACGCTTTCCAGTGGAATCTCTTCGCTCCTTACAATCCCACAGGAGAAGCCGTTAAGCACAATAGTGTCCATAAAAAACAACAAAGCCTTATAATTATTCCTTAGAAACTGCCGGACCTGTTTCAATTACCTCGTACAAGTATCTTTGAACCTGCTCTACCTCCCAATCGTGCTCGTTAGCGAGCACGTTGCCAAGGAAGTTTAGCTGATCTTCATGTTCTTCGTTCCACTGACCCGATTTCAATGCATTGTTTCTAACTTGAAAAATAGTAAACAAGACATTGAGCTCAGACATCTCGCCTTGCTGCTCAACCGCAGTTTCGGCATGATGCATTCTCTTCTTATCAATGACATTTAAAATCATCCAACCGATTCGACCGTTTACAAAAACAAGACCGTTGGCGATTTTTGTTATAGAAGAAAATATAACATAATTAATGTGACTGATAGTTTTAAAAAGAAAGTTTCTCATGATCAGAACGGATTAGATTGCTTTCTGGCTTTGATTTCTTGTATTGTGTCATCAGATTCCAGGGAAGCGGTTTCGTAGTCAATCGAAATTACACTCTTTTCATGAAAGCCCTTGATACTCTCAAGGATACCTTCTCGTTCCTCCCAGAGAGACTGACGACCTCTAACCTTAGAGTGCCATACCTCTAATTTTCTGCTTGACTTGTCGTCGTCATCCTTGGATTTTCTTATAAGCCAAGTAGCGTGAGATACGTGAGCCAATGCGTCAGTGCCTCTAATCTCATTTAACTGGGGCTCTGCACTGGAATTAGCATCCATGCCTATCCTGTTCATCTGAGCGAGAACAAATAAGTCGATATCAAGTTCTTTTGCTGCCGTCATAAGTCGATAAGCTCTATCCTCAAGCATTGCGCTAGTATTACTGGCCGATCCGCCTTTATGTCTTGCTAGTGCGTGGAAGCGATCAAGGACAACTGCCCTGAGTTCAGGGTTTTTTGCCTTCATGCTTCTCATGGTATTTATACATGTATCGACACATGCGCCCCAAGGAGCCTCGATAAGCATTTTGCCATTCACCTGGTCAAGCCTTATGGAAACTTCCGCCACTATTTGAGCGATGCGGTCTTGGGCTTTTGTTGCTCCAGGCAGTTCTAATTCACCTACAGTTACATATCCAAGTTTATCGGGGGTGGTTCTTCTCCAGTGGAAGGGATTTACCAGGGCTTTACTAAGATTTGCTATAAGCCTTTCCTCGATAGACCTTATTTCCAGCTCAGCCGAAAGGAAGCCGACGGTAAGGCCTCCTTTTGCGAGCGATGCCGCTACATGTACGCCGAGAGCGGTTTTGCCTACGCCAGTCCTAGCTGCAATGATCATTAACCTGCCAGCCCTTGGCATGTGCGGTCTTGGCGGAGCAACACCTCCTTCTATGTCAAGGTCAAAGGCGGGGACTCCTGTTGAAACAGGTTGGTCTTGAATCCTTGCATTCAATATGTAATCCGCCCAGTTAAGGCGCCCAGCTCCAGGATCCCCTACGATGGCTTGAGTTAAATCTACTACTTGCCCTTGGTTGCCAATCGATCCGCTCAGCATTCCTATTCCTTCTAGAGTTCTTTCATGAAGAAATTCAAGGGCTTTGTTTAAATTAGGATCCGTCTTAAGAAGTTGATTGGATAGATACAAGGTTTCTTTGAAAAGGCTTGAAACTCTTTTTTGCTTTAAGATATCAAGCGCTGTATTCCATTCCGACTCGGCGTCACCAAAAGACTTAATTGTTTCTGGGTCAGCCAACTCGCTAATTGTCTCGCAAAAATCAGAGAAAGAGACGGAATAACTTTGTTTAACAATTGATTCATAGCCAGTAATGATGCTATTTTTGGAAATCGTTTTACCTGTTCTTTCACCGATAAATGTCATATCTATTTCTTTGGCTATAGTCCTAAAGACCTGACTTGACCACAGGTTTTCGGGTAGCTCCTGTCCATGGCCGACTCCAAAGGCGGTTCGTAGCTGAGACCAAAGTTCTCTTGCAACACCAGAAGAAGAGCTCAAGCATCTACTTAATACAATAGCTTCTTGGTTGAGAGTATCCTCTCTTTCAATAATCGTTGAAGGCTGAAGCTTTTCGACCAGTCGGGCGGATGCCATGACTGTCTCAACAGCATCTTTATTGACTTCTACAATCTTGCCTTCGTTTTCCGCAAGAAGCCCAAGATCAACAGCTTTTTGTATATAGAATGGGAGACTCATTTAGATATCCTCGATATTAATATTTTGCTCAGCCATTTGCTCTTTTACCTGGTCTAAATGTTCTTGCCATTTACGCATATCGCTAATATTGCCTCTATTTATTGCTTTTTGTTGTTCAAACGAAACGTATCTGTATATTCTGATCAATTCTTTTTGATCATCACTCACATTCTGGACTTGAACACTTTGCGAAGGTTCTTCCTGGCCAAGTGTATAAAGATTCTCTACGTTCCTTAGTTTTACGTCTTGCGGGTTCCCGTAGCCAAACAAAGCGCTAAAATTTCGCCCACTTGTGTCAACTGTTTTTGACCAGAACTGACTTTTTGGTATGCCTCTGCAAACGAATTCAATAAACCTCGCAGCGTCAGAGATCTTTAAGCCAAGGTTTTTCATGTGTTTTGCAACTGCCTCTAATTGTTTATTGGAAAGTGTTCTAATTTTAGAGTAAGAATCTGGCTTATGAGAATTCCAGGATGAAATAATATCTGCAGCAATAGCAAGTTTCTTGAGTCTATCTTTTTCACTTTTTTCTTCTTGTGGTTTTTCTTCTTTGACAACAGTCGTGATTGGATCCTTCTCAATGGACTGCGGAGCCAAATCGTATTCGTCAACATAATTATTGAACTCGAACAATACTCTTGGAATTACATCCGCATGCATTTCCTTGTAAACAACATAAGGATCAAATACGGTAACAGTTCCACTTTCATCTATTGCAATAAAACCTTCTTGGACTAATTGGGCTAAGCAACTTCTTCTGGATTTTGTACCACAGCCCATCATTTGTTCGCATTCGGACCAAGAAATATTTTGCGCGTTTGGGTGTATTGCTGCCAACCATAGCCACAGCAATCTTGCTTGTCTTGTTAAGCGATTATTAAAAACAATTTCCATCAGCGGTGCCCGGACCCATCCGCCCTGGTACTCCCAGTCTCGGACGATTTGGTTCAGGGGGCCGGCTGGCAGTTCGGAGGAAGGGGAGGACACAGAGAGAAACCTGCTACATCCACATCTTATCGGGGTAGTCAAGGGGGGTGTCCTTTGGGGGTGGATTTTGGGGGTAGACTTACTCCAGGTAGACTCAGTAAACCTTTGGGGTGGACTCAGTACACCTTTGGGGTGTACAAAGGAAACCTTTTGGGGTGTACAAAGGAAACCCTACCTTAAGATATATATATAAGATCTTTTAAGATTTTTATAAGATGGGAAAACGAGGTCGCAAAAAGGGAAAACCGCTAACGGAGGAGCAACTGGCGGAGCGTCGAGACCGGTACAACGCCAATAGGCGGGTCAGGAGGCGAGCCATGACGCTGAAGCGCCAGGAGGAGCGCCGGGAATGGCAGGAGATCGGCCGTATCGTCAGCAAGATGAATCAAGAGGCTGGATTGAGTCAGGAAGCCATTTGGGAGCTCCTGGCGGGCCTGGCAAGTCGGGCAAAAATCAGAAAATGGTGCGAAATGGGCAAGCAGCGTGGTAAGATGGAGAATCGCTAGAAATCTCATGCCCGCCGAACTCCCTGATATCAGTGGTGTTGCGACCAAAGACCTGGTTGAGGCAATTGGCTCTGGCAGCTTTAAGGCCAGTTACATCAACTGGTCCAGAACCATGGAACTGCTGAGAAAGCACGCCCCTGGCTGGATGGTTGAAATTCTTTTTAACGCCGAAGGCAGTGTGCTCCATCAGGCACCCACAGGCGGATTTTTGCTTTTGCGGTTCCGTCACATCGATGGCACAGTGACGCCAGAAGTACCGCAAGCGGTGATGGATCACCGGAACAGTTCAATTGCATTTGATAAAATCACCTCGAGAGATATTACCGACACACATCGCCGTGGCAGTTGCCTTCTGGCGGCGTTTCAGTTTGGTCTCGCTTATGAACTTTGGGCTAAGATGCCTTTGGAAAGTGGCTACCAAGTGGCTGACGACTCAGGTATTGATGCAGCGAAGCAGCAAGCGGCAACAAAGGCCAAGCCTGCATTCAAAAAAGCAGAGGAACCTGCAGGGGCAACCGAGAAAGACTTTCTCTCCGCATGCACCGCAATGGGCCTCTGCAAGGAGGCAGCGGAAAGCTTGCTACCAAAGCTGAAGGGAGATTTTGCCGCCGGCATAAAAACCTTGTCCGACAAAGATGAAGCTTTTGTCACGCAAATGAATTCAAAATTTCAATCAGCGCCCGGCAGCGAATACTGAAATAGATTTCATTGCGAAGGCGCTCGCTGATTATTTTTCTGGCACAGTGCTAGAAATTGAAGATATTATGGAGGGGGCTTGACGTCCCCTTTTTTGTTGAATATAGTTTGCACGAACTATTCTGGTCAGATGGCTGCAGGCGACAATATCGTGAAATTCTGGCTTGACAACGCGGGCAGGTATCCGCTTCTGAGCCGGGAAGAGATGCTAAAGCTTGCCAGGGTCATCCAGGCCAAGCCTGTGGGCTCTAAGGTCCGCGACAAGGCCATCGAGAAGCTTGTGAGGCACAATCTGAGACTGATCCCCAAAGCGGCAATGGCCGCACTGAATGGCAAGCGCAAGGGTTATCACGGCGGTCGGTTACCGGAGGACTTGTTTCAGTCAGGCGTAATCGGACTACACAGGGCGGCTGAGCTTTTTGACCCGACTCGCGGCTATGCTTTTAGTACCTATGCAATGGTATGGATCCGTCAAGCTATTTATCGCGATATTTATACAAACATGTCTCCGATTAGAGTTCCGGAAAATACCTTAAGAGAATATTATAATTTGATCGACCCGAAGAAAAGGCTAAAGATGCTCGGCAAGCTTGATGAACAAAAGATGAGTCGTTACGCAGCTTGTGGAACCGCATTGAATTGCCTGTCGTCGGATTCTTTCCTTGTTGATCCCAGTTCTCCTGAAGGCAGCAAGCGAATGGAGTTTCCTGCATCGGACTGGAAAAACGAAGTCAAAGACACTGTTTCGGATCTGCTTGACCTCTCTGATTCCGATCAGCTTGTCAAAACTTTCGTGTATGAGCACTATGAGCTGGGTTACTCGTCCGAGGAGATAGCAGAGACTTATTCAGTGTCAACCGAGGAGGTGGAAAACGCCATGTCCAAGTGCTTGGCCAATATTAGAAGCAAAATGACGATGGTATAATGAATTGTACATGCCCATATTGGGTTCAAATGGCAAACATTCAAATCACAGGAAAAGTTACAGGCCGGGAGGGCGAGTCTCCGGTAACTGTACGTCAAGCCAAGGATGTGACCATCGCATCCTTTAATGTCAGGGACACTGACTATGCTTATTTTAAAAACAAAGACGATAACCCTGGGCAGTTCTATCACTGCGAAGTTGTAGGGCGCCAGGCTACGATTGTCGCCGAACGAATCAATCGCGGTGATGATGTTACCGTCTACGGGCAGCCTGTATGGCGTCAGTATCAAGGCAAGAAGTTCCTTGACATCAAAAATTGCAGGGTCCAATTCATCGGTGGCAGCGCCAAGAAAGATTCGGATTCGGATCCCTTCTGAAAGAAGAAGAAGGTTGGCAGCCTCTTTGATTTGCTAGAGGAAAAATAAAACCGGAGTGGAGAGTCAAAAGCTCTCCACTTTTTCTTTTCAGAAGGAAGGCAATGCTGACAGCAGTACAACTCAACGCCACACCCTCTTCAGTGGGTCCTTTTATTGACGAGAACCCCCTGCTAACCCACGCCCATGTGAAGCCTTACATCATAGCAATCCTCCTGCATCGCGGAGCAGTTTCATTCGGAGAGGTATTGGCTGCAATTACGCCTCACTGTGCTCAGATTGACTTGAAGACTGGCGCGTATGGCGAGTATGAAGACTGCGATCCTGACAAGACAAGGCTTGAAATAATTGTAGAGGAAGTCTTAGGGGAAATGGTTGCGTCTCAACTTTTAAGATATAATGAAGAAAAGAGTCTTTGGGTTCTATCGCTAGGAGCTAACAAGAAAAACCTAACCAAGGTGATTAGCTGGGTTTCTACTTTAGGAGGCCAAATTCCACACCATCTACTTGTAGACTAATGACACAGAAAGACAAAGCTGAATCGGCTCTTAAATCAAAAAAGAAGTCGCTTAGCGTTGCTGAATGGATGAATCAAAAGCCCAACCCCCTCCCTCTTTTTCTTAAGGGGCAAAGTGTTCAGGTTTACCGTGGCGCGGGGTGGTCGGCCGCAAGTGTTGTTGACAGCACTCCAAATGGATGTGTTGTTAAACTGAAGCAAGGTCAACAAGACGTGAGGATCTATGACGCAAGATGCATTCGACCAGTTTGACAAGATGACTGTTAGCACTCAGCTAGAGATCGCGTCTGTTTGCGATGATATTAAGGCTCTATTATTGGCCAAAAACGCAAAATACGGAGACAGCGCACTTAACCCTTGCAGAGTATTCAGTAAGGCTTCTGCCATAGAGCAGATTCTTGTTAGGATCGACGACAAACTGAACAGGGTAAGCCAGGGCATCGGATTGCTTGCTGATGACGAAGATGTCATCAATGACCTAATTGGTTATTTAATTCTTTTGAAGATCGCCCTCAAACGGCAAAAACCAACTGGACCCGACTTGCTGACTGGTTATGACTTTGAAAGATCAGAAAACGGGTACCTTGGGGGCGATCCGTGGACAGGAATCGACATCGAGCCAGTGTTTACTTTCCGTGTTGCCTGAGCGAATATATCCAGAAATAATACTTCCGATCCGATTGATGTCAAAGGCGCGGCCTCGCGTTACATCGCGAGGCGCCTACATGCCAAAACCGTACCAGCAGTGGAGGAAAGAGTGTGCGGAACTCCTGAAAAAAGCCTGGGATTTTGAGCCAATTAATCATCCTATAGCAGTTGAGATTGACTGCTATGGGACTGCTCGCGGTGATATTGATAATTATATGGGCGCTTTATTCGATTGTGCTAATGGGATCCTCTGGGCAGACGACAGGGCATCGATCATCCAAAAGGCAACCGTAACCTATTACAAGCGTTCGGGTGCGGATAGCTGCTGGAAGGTGAGGATATTTGACCTGTTAAACTAAAAAGAGTAATTAGCGCAATGACTGCTAGCGATGCTGAGGTCTGTTATTTTCAGCCAGACCCCGAGTACAGAAGGCAGCCGGGTGAAAGTCAATCCCATTTAAAATCAATCTTACAAAGCCCTGCTCATTACAAGGCCAATAGCAAGAGGCGGTTCAAAGCCTCCTCTGTTATGACCATTGGCACGGCAACGCACTGCAAGGCCCTTGAAGGCGATAAGACGTTTGAGTCAAATTTTATCCTGAAGCCCGATGGAATAAAATATACAACAAAAGAAGGCAAGGAGTGGAGGGAAGCGAACTCGAAAAAAACAATCCTTGTCAACGATGGCTTTGATCGCCAATGGGATTCCGTTATGGGTATGACAGAAGCCCTTAGGCAAATGGCATGGTTCAACCCGGAGCAGCCTGATTACCGTAAGTATAACGAAGTTTCATTTTACTGGAATGAGAATGGAATTCGCTGCAAGGCAAGGCTTGACCGTATACTCGTAACAGACGATGAAGTCCATGTTATTGACCTAAAAACCACTGACTCGATCTCTGTTGAGAAGTTCCAAAGCAAGGCAGTTGATCTTGGCTATGACTTCCAGGCAGGCTGGTACTCTCATGCAGCACAATTGGTTTATCAGAAACCTGTTCGATTTACTTTTGTCGCTATAGAACGGAACGAGCCATGGTCCGTGGGCATCTTTGAAGTGCCGCCGGAGATGCTCGAGGAGGCTCGGACGAAAAACAGAGTAGCATTAGAAACTCTTAAGAGATGTATTGATACAAATGAGTGGCCCGGCGTCGATCCTGAGCCTAGAATGCTCGAGTATCCACGGTGGTACAGGCCAATCTCTGATAAACTTTATGGAGTGCCGATTCAGCAGAAAGCCGATGAATTCCTCCCCCTCTTCTAGCTGTGAGCTCATCAGTATTACCCCAAATGCTGAAGAGCATATTGTTTACTGCGCCAGGGTGAGCAATCCCTCTAATCAGAGCAATCAGGAGACAGCTCCCAAGCTCCTTAAATATCTAATCAAACATAAGCACTGGTCCCCATTCCAGATGTCTTATATGACTGTTGAAATCAACACCACCAGGGCTATTGCCGCCCAAATCCTTAGGCATCGATTTGATTTCCAGGAATTCTCGCAGCGATATTCAGATGTCGGACTACTTGGCCCTGCCGTAATGCCGCACCTGCGTCGACAAGACTCCAAAAATCGTCAAAACTCTATTGATGATGTCCCCGCAGAAGTGATCTCAAACTATTATCGCCGAATCGCGCATCTATTCGAAGAGTCTGAACATCTTTATCAAGAGATGGTAAGCAACGGTATCGCTAAAGAATGTGCTAGAGGCATCCTTCCTCTCAATTCTCGTACTCGAATGTACATGGGCGGAAGTATTCGGCAGTGGATTCATTATCTACAGGTAAGGAGTGGAGTTGAAACCCAATTAGAGCACCGGCAGATTGCGTTAGAGATCCTTGAAATATTCAAAGAGAACATGCCAAATGTTTACGAAGCCTGTTTCCAGGATTGAATCATGTTAAAGCCAAAAACCTATCCCATTCTTTTGCAAGCAGTCGAAGAGGGTGTACTTTATGGGTACAATCGTGCCCATAAACATGTTGAGAAGCCAGATGAGATTCTATTAGTTGAGACCATTGTAAAGCATACTATGGAATCTCTTTTGGAATGGTTTGAGATTGAGGATGGAAAAATGGCACCCTAACGCGATTTCGATGCGTAACTTTTGGCTGCCCGTTGCTACGATTTCAGAAGGGGATACACTTTAAAGCCTCGATACATGAAGCACGAAAGTGCTGATCAATACAAGGCTTTTCAGGAATATCTTCGCATGGGCGGTCAAAGGTCTTTTGACCCAATTGCGAAATTTGCGGGTGTAAATATTTGCACCGTAAGAGATTGGGCCAAAAAATACGGCTGGGAAAAAAGGGCTGCTCAGTGGGATAAAGAACAGATAGCGATGACATGGCGTGACGCGGAAAAAATCCGCGAACGTCGTCACAAGGAATCCATTATTGAATTCAGAGATGCCTCAGAGAGGCAGGCTCGAATGATGATGGAAATCTCCGAAGATCTATTGGCAGTTCTCACTAAGAGGGTTAAAGACGCCCAGGATAGGGGGGAAGATGTCCCGCTAGCCCTTGTCTCAGGTCTACTGAGAGCGACCGCAAACATTACAGAGCAATCGAGACAAGCCTGGGCTTCCGCTCTCGGGGTTGAAGATATGCTGCAACTAGTTGAACAGGAACTCGAGAAGGTTACAGTCGAAGAAATAGAGGAAGTGGATGATGATATAATTGTATTAGATGAATAAAAATCATGGAAGACAATAGACTCAGGGTAATCGAAGACGAAAGTGGAGACCTTTTCATCGAATGGGATGATGACCACCCGTTTGCATCGATATTTGAAAAATGGAGTGAAGAAGATTGGATCGAGGCAATTCGGCTTGGCAGCGAAAGAATGAAGGAAGCCGATAATGGCTAACAAATTAGGTAAAGATTACCTCAGGAGGTCAGCCAGATCCCAAGGGATGCTACGCGCCCTCAGGGAAAAGAAGCTTCAACTAAAAGAAAAAGGGGAAAGAGTTCTTCTTCATAAATTCATCAAACAAGTTTATCCTAACTATAAATTTTACAAGTTCCACGCAGTACTAATAAAACAACTCCAGAGAGTTATAGATGGAGAATGTACCAGGCTTATTTTGCAGGTGCCACCAAGGACAGGGAAAAGCCTTCTGAGCTCGCAATTATTGCCGGCCGCCTATCTTTTGGCGCATCCCGACAGGTTTGTCGGTATTTCATCTTATTCCGCAGAGCTGAGTCAAGGTTTCTCCAGGAAAGCTAGAGATTTTTTCAAAGAAGGTGGCGGTCAATTAGATCCAACTTCACAGGCCGTAAATGCTTGGGCGACTCAAGGCGGCGGCGGGTTATGGGCAACTGGTGTCGGTGGCGCCATAACAGGTCGTTCTGGACATCTTCTGATTATCGATGACCCTGTTAAAAACAGGGAAGAAGCAGAAAGCGGACGCCTGATGGATAAGTTATGGGACTGGTATGCTTCCACCCTTTACACACGTCTTGAGCCGGAAGTGGGTGCTATCGTCGTTATTCAGACAAGATGGTCCGAAAACGATATGATTGGACAGTTATTGGAAAATGAAGAGAATGTCAGCGAAAAAGGCAGAGAGAATTGGACGATCGTAGATCTCCCTGCATTATTCGAGGACGAAGGGAGCCGACCTCCACTACCTGACCATTGCGAAGTGATACCCGATTGGCGAGAGACAGAAGGCGAAGCCCTTTGCCCTCAGAGGTATGACGAGGAAGATTACGAAAGGATTAGAGAAGCAATCGGCGCCAGAGAATTCGCTTCTCTATATCAGCAGAGGCCAGCGCCAATCGGTGGTAACATGTTCAACCCGGACTGGTGGCAGTTCTATGAGCATGACACCATAATACCGGATTTTGATCGAATCATGCTTTCAATTGACTGTACGTTTACCGATGCGAATACAAGTGACTTTGTTGTTGGATGCGTAGTCGGCCAAGCCTTGAACAGTTTTTATGTTTTAGATCTTTACAGAGAGAAAACTGACGTCATTGGTACAATGGCAATGATATCAAGAATGTACAAAAGGCACGTCCTTGATGGTACCGTCATCGAATTAGCGGCAAGTGGTTACGCTGTCTACCAGATGGCTAAGAAGAAAGTCCCTGGACTTATTGGATTTAAGCCAGAGAAAAGTAAGGAAGCCAGAGCTGCTGGAATAGTACCGGTCGTCGAGGCCGGTAATGTGTATTTACCTGTTAGCGCTCCATGGCTTGATTCTTTTATATCTGAATTCAGCTTGTTTCCGGCATCAAAAAATGATGACCAGGTTGATGCTTTAACAATGGCGATTAACTATTGCCTGCAACGCACGGCTCCACAATTAACTCAAGTAACATGGGGAAGAGGAATTAGATCAATTGAAGGTATTGAAACGTTGGAAATGTGGTGATAGACTGATAAAGAAAAGTATTTAAAATGGCCAGAAAAGCTAGAGATTTTAAGCTATCGAAAGAACAGCAAAAACTGGCCTCTGATAATATAAACTTAGCCCGTAGAGAGGCCTGGAGACTTCAGAGGACTACGGATATCGATTACGATACTTTGGAAGGGGCTGCTCTTGAAGGTCTTTGCAAGGCTGCGTATAGATACGACCCTTCATCTGGATACAAATTCAGTTCATTGGCAGTGCCTACTATCAGGGGCGAGCTTCTTCATTGGATAAGGGACAAGACCTATGCGATGAGGCTTACTCACAGAATGAGAGAGACTTGGATTAAAGGTCGACGGCTTTTGTACAAAGGTTTTACGGACGATGAAATAGCAAAAGATCTACAGATCTCGCCTGAGGAATGGAGGGAGATACGGGGAGTTTGTTCTGGTCCCCCATTGGAGCTCAACGATCAAGCCAGCCCCACGGACCCATTGGAGCCGGACGAGATTGATTTTTCTGATAAATTCCAAACTCTTGCCAGGATGGGCTGGACTGAATTGACAGAACAGGAGCAGCAGTTGATGGTTAGTTACTTTACGGGATCGAGCAGTCGGAGGCCTGATCAGGCGGTCAGAAAGTTCACAGAGAACTCAATTCGGTTTGATATCTGAAGTCTCACAATGGACTCGTCAGCCCCACGGTCGAACCGGAAAACGAGCGTTAAACTGGGTTTACACGAGGGAAGTCCATGGCTATATCCGATGAGGTGATATCAAAAATTAAATCTTTAAGCGTTTCCGCCGTTCTTGAGCAGGAAAAGGTATACCTCAAAAAAGTAGGCAGGGAGTTTGTGACACATTGCTTATGGCATGATGACAAAAACCCTTCGTTAACTGTATCGGACGAAAAAGGTTTTGTGTTTTGCCATGCATGCAGAGAAGGTGGTGATGCAATCCATTTTATACAAAAGAAATTTGGGTTATCTTTCAGGGAAGCCTGCGAAAGGATAGCCGCTAATAATAATATCCAGGTCATATATATAGAAGAAAACGATCAATACAATGCGGAGAAAAAGGAAGAACTTCGCCGAATGCTTGAAGCGGTAAAAATAGCCCAGGACAATTACAGAAGCGATCTTAGGGCCAGTGCATTAGCAGTTGACTTCTTGAAATCAAGAGGAATAAGGCCAGAAACTTCTCGTGATTTTGGCCTGGGATATAATCAGGCAGAAAACAGACTGACAATCCCAATAAAAAATTACAAAGGGGAAATTGTAGGCTTTACAGGTAGAGCCATAGGGGATGAAAAGCCAAAGTATAAGAATACAGAAAACAATATTATATTCAATAAGTCTGACTTGGTTTTCAATGAATATGATGCAAGTGATTGGGTAAGAAAATCCGGAGAATGCATATTTGTAGAGGGCCATATCGACGTCATATCAATGTGGCAAGCAGGAATCAAAAACGTTGTAGCTATTCAGGGAACTGCTTCCCCGTCTGAGAGAATAATTACTAGGCTAAAAAGAAAGGCCAATAGATTCGTTCTCTGCATGGATACAGATGAAGCTGGCGAGAAGGCTGTTGGTTTGTTTCTGAATTCAATTAAAGATCAAGCGCTTTCAGGCGAAATTGACATCAAGATCGCAAGCATTCCCAAAGGGAAAGACCCCGACGAAGCTATCTCCCTTGGGGTTGCTATGGAGGATGTTATAGCGAATGCATTACCGTGGCTTGATTGGATTCTTGATCAATGGTTGAATAAATTAGATTTTAGTAATACTACTCAAATTCAAGAAGTAGAAAAAAGAGTTAAGGATCTTATTGGAGGCATTTCTAGCGCAGCTTTACGTGCTCATTATTTTGATAAAGCAGCAACAAGATTAGCTCAAAACAAACAAAATATTGCAGCTACAATCTTAAAAAATCTACAGACCAATGCGCCTCAACCATCTAGCGGAAGGACATGGAAGAAACCCACAATCGAATGGACTAGGGCCTTGGTCGAAAAAAGATTCATGAGGCTTTATATTCATAAGCCTGGAATGAGAATTTATCTTAAGCCTTTGGCTGATAGACTTGTTCACCCAGACTTAGTTTGGCTCTGGAATCGAGTACAGGAACTGGAAGAATCATCTTATGTCGACTGTACTCCATATAGCGTAATGGCAATACTGGCCGTTGCAGAGCCACGTTTCGCTAACGCCCTCAGGCCAATAGCGAGGCCCAGTATTAAAGTTGACGATTCACCTGGAGTCCTCCTTCATATAGAGGATGTGTTGATGTCTGTACCCAAAGAAGATGAAGGCACCCTATTCTGATTGTATCAACACGAACCAGTGGAGTGGTTTTACCTTTGGGTTGCATCAGCCCTATTGATCGCATTGTATCCGGAAGACGCTTTTTACTGGTATGTGTTGATCACTACAAAGGCCAAGGTTTTTTGTTTAAATGGAAATCTTCTTATTAGATCTTACTTGGCTTACCGTAGAATAAAAAGCGACATGAGCAGACTGGGTCTCCCTGTTCCGCCATTCCGCTTTATTCCTATCGAGGATCGAATCTAATGTCCAAGAAATCTTCTACTGTTTTTGAGTCTGCTCCCCCCAAGCGTACTCGCATTGGAGATGGCAGGAGAGTTCGTACAAATAGAGCGCAAGGAAGAACCAAGCGCAGCCCATCTCGCAAGTTTTATAGAGGACAAGGACGCGGTTAAACATGGACAGAAGCACGGCCGATGCCATAGAAGACATTATCCCCGAGATCGGGTTACTGATCATGGAGGACAGGGTAGCCGAGGCGGCTGTGCTTCTTTTTCAGATACATAAGGAAATGACGGCATCGTGGTTTCCATTTAAAATGAATCTCCTGAGATCCGCAGAAAATCACAGAGAGCTTTTTCTAATGGCCACTCTGATTAGTGTGGCAGAGAAAAACTACCTTTCTGAATCTTTCAATTTAGTTCCAGGTCTTTATTCAATTGCTCCAAGAGAATTCAATGAACACTCCTGAAAACCAGAAACAAAAACAAGCAGACAGGGAATCTCTGCAGGAGACTGCTCGAGACTCTTTCTGGGACAGAAAATGCGCGAAGGAACCCGGCTGTATTGGCTGTAAAATTTACGATATTTAAGGAAATTCGAGGGAAGCTCCGGTAGACTGTATCTACCGACTTCCCCAAGGATGGACGAATTTTCCAAGACGGCCCCAAGTGCAGACGCGGTTTTTTACCGTACATATAGCCGCCGCAAAGACGACGGGACTCGAGAGAATTTCGAGGAAGCAATGACCCGTTGCGTCAATGCAATCGCCAAGACAGGGAAGTTCACCGAAGAACAAAGAGAGCTAGTTCTCAGTCAAGCCCTTAAGCAGCATTGTTTCCCATCCGGTCGGGCCTTCTGGGTTGCGGGTACCGAATGGGCTGAGAGTAATCAGAATTACAGCGGGTGGTACAACTGTACTTCTACAAGAGTAAAAGACCTTGAAGCTTTTGAGCTGATCATGGAATTGGCCATGATGGGCTCTGGTACTGGGGCGATCCTGGAGAAAGACACAATTATTGAACTTCCTCCGGTTCTTAATAAGATTGATATTGCGTTGGTAACACCCGTAGGCGGTGTTGCAGCGGACCAGAGATCTGATGCGACCTATCTCGTCACCCCAGACGAGAGCGGCGAGCCCGAGCATGTCCTTGTGGTTGGTGACAGCCGAGTGGGGTGGGTCAAGGCTTACCGTGCCATCCTGGAGCTCGCCTGCAATCCTCTCAATGGCTACGTCAACCTAATTGTCGATCTAGGTAACGTGCGACCCGCTGGCGAGCGGCTAAAGGGGTTTGGTGGGACTTCTAATCCTATTAAGCTGCCAGAGATGTTCACTAAGATTGTAAACATTCTCAACCAAGCGAGAGGGCGGCAGTTGACGGCAGTCGAGTGCTGTCTTTTAATTGATGAAGCTGCAGCTTGTGTCGTGGCCGGCAACATCCGCCGGAGCGCTGGGATGCGACAGTTCTCCTGGGACGATGCAGAGGCAGTCAATTCTAAATCCGGTCTTTACACACAGGATGAAAACGGCAATTGGAGGGTCGACCCCGCAAAAGAAGCCCTTCGGATGGCTAATCATACTTCCTGTTATCACTTTAAACCAAGCCAAGACGAAATCGAGGATTCCGTCAGAAGCCAGTTTTACAGTGGTGAAGGGGCTATTCAATATGTCCCCCAGGCTCTGATTCGCGCCAACATTGACATTCTCGCAGATAAAGAAGACCAAAAAACCTTCCTGACTCAATACGCAAAAGGTAAGACCTTCGGTGAAATTGCACTCACTGTTATCGCAGAAAAGAAAGGCATTAAAATAAACAGGAAGGAGTCTGATCACAGGATCAATCGCTATGGACTGAATCCTTGCGGTGAAATCATTGGCACTGATTTCCACTGCAATCTTGCAGAGATCCACCTAAATCAAATTGATCCCCTCGACCATAACGCTCAGGAGGATGCCTTTAGAGCTGGAGCCTTGCAGGTCGCAGCATTATTACATCATCAGTTTAAGGATGAGCGCTATCAGTACAGCAGGTCTATTGATCCAATCGTTGGCGTCAGCTTTACTGGCCTTTTTGATTTCTTGGTTAAAGCGTTTGGTGCTCCTTGGCTTGCCTGGATGATGAAAGGACGTCCAAATACTCAGCTTGGCCGAAAATTCATCAAAGCAGAAACTAGTTTCCTTTCTTCTTGGAGAGAAACTGTTAGAGAGACTATTGCTGAATACTGCGAAGCTAACGGTCTTCGTGTTCCCAATCGCTGCACCACGGTGCAACCGGCTGGCACCAAGAGCCTGCTCACCGGTGCTTCCCCTGGCTGGCACCCTCCCAAGGCCCAGCGCTTCATCCGCCGCATCACCTTCGGAAAAACTGATCCTCTCGTATCTGCTCTTCGTGATTGGGGTTACAATGTTGTTCCAGCCCAGTCGGCAAAAGACGAGCAAGGCAATCTTCTCGACGACATTATGGATGAACGAGTTCAAGAAGTCCTCGTCGAAATCCCGACAGAGGTATCTTGGGCGAATCTTGAAGGTTGTGATGAGTTTGATCTGAGCCAGCTTCCTGCAGAGTCTCAGTGGGGACTTTATATGCAGGTACAAAAGTACTATACGGAACACAACACCAGTGCCACCATTGAATATAGAGAGAATGAAATCGAAATTCTTTCTAAACTCATCCATGAATCAATCAAGGATGACACTGGCTATATCTCAGCAGCTCTGCTGGCGAGATTTGATGCTAACGAAACATTCCCACGGTTACCGTTCGAACCGATTGATAAAAAAACCTTTGATAGACTGAATGGAGTCGCTGAGTCCTATCGATCTGCCTTGCCTATCATCATGGGCAAAGAAGAGGTCGGTTTCCTCGAGGTACTAAATCAGTACGACAAGTCTGATTATGAGCTCAAGGGTGCTGCCGGCTGCGATAGCGACAAATGTCTTTCTGAGGCATCTAAAGACGGCGATCAAATCGGACAGCAAATCTGAGTTATGAGCACTATCGTCGATCATCAGATCAGGAGCCTTTGCCGGGAATCCGGACTGGTCGAGCCATTTGAGCCAGATCTGGTGAATCCGGCGAGTATTGACGTGACTCTTGGAGACACAATCCTTGTAGAGGGCCGCATTTGCGGCCCCGAACAAGAAAGAAAGCGTTGGATCTCTGTTGAATTAGAGGGTTCCGGCTACGTATTGCGGCCAGGGCAATTTATTCTGGCACACACTTCTGAAGTCGTTAGGGTCCCGAATTGGCTTGAGGCAACATTCTGCTTAAAAAGCAGCAGAGGTCGAGAGGGACTTAATCACATGCTTGCTGGTTATATCGATCCTGGTTTTAATGGTCGAGTAACATTAGAGCTGCATAACGTGAATCAACGTCATGACATTGAATTAATTCCAGGCATGAGAATTGGCCAATTACGCTTTAGTACACTTGATTCATCCCCGTTAAGATCTTATGCGGTGACTGGTCGCTACATGAACGACATGACTGTCGTACCAAGTAAAGGCTGAAGGTAGACTAATAGGAGTCGCGTGATGCGACAAATATTATTTTGCCGTGAAGGCTTCACTTCGCTGAGATAGCAATGCTGGGAGTTCCACATCCGACCAGTGATCCCTCTCTGGTTTCTTATCATAGGCCAGAGCTAATCGGAATGCTGCCATCTCTAGAGCTTGCTAGTGATTGCTGGTATTTGCTCGATTCTACTTTTACCGATAAAAAAGGTCAAAGTAAAAAAGTAAAGGAAAAATACCTCCACAAGGAAGAAGCTGAGCCGGCCAAGGCTTATAATGAGAGACTCCACAGAGCGACTTATGCTCCTATCTACAGAGATAGCATTAGAGCATATGCTGGCCTGCTGAATAGGTTCCAGTTGGTCGATGCGCCCACCTCAATGAATGAAGCGGAGAAGAACATCGACTTACAAGGGGAAAGCGTCCAGAGCTTCTGGAATCGTTGCGATGAACGCGCTTTAAGGGATGGCGGCGTCTATGTCATGGTTGACATGACGCAGGACGAAGGAGATCTGAATTTTCTCGATGAGCAACAAAGCGGCCGTCGTCCGTATTTAATTATGATTGATCGCAAGGATGTGATCAATTGGTCTATCTCATATGAAAACGGAAGAGAGAGAATTGCCCATGCTACAATTAGACAAATTCGTCAAGCGCCAACCCCCGGCGGTTTCGGTGTTGAGCTTGTTCCTGTCTACCATGTATTAAGACCTAACCTGGTTGAAAGCTACATTGTAGAAAAAAGGGCTGGTCAATGGGTGCAGCAAAAGATCAACGAAGTAAGGACTAGCTTGCCGGTAGTACCACTTGTGTGGTATGGGTCTACGTCGCCTCATTTTGCCCAAGGGGAGCTCCCTCTGAATGGCTTGGCTGAGTTATCTGTTCAGCACTTCCAGATGAGGTCCGACCTGCAAGAGTTACTTCACAAATGTGCCATGCCTGTTCCAGTCCGTACTGGAGCAAGGATTGGTCCCGATGGCAGGCCCGTCCCCCTTGTTCTTGGCCCCAATACTGCAGTCGATCTCGATGCTGAGGGTGGGCGATTTGAATTTGCTGAGCCGTCTGGTAGAAGCCTGGAGCGCCATCAGGCTGAAATTACTCATGTAGAAGAGTTAATGGATCGTAGCGGTCTTAACTTCCTCTATGGCGCAAATATTAAGACGGCAACCGAAGCTTCCCTCAGGGCCTCGCAAATCGCCTCTCAGGTATCAGCACTTGTTCGCAACAAGACTGCGGCATTTAATATTGTAATGCGCCTCTGGGCGGCCTACAACGGCGAATTAGATCAGATTACCCGTGAATCCGGTCTTGCTATGAATGATAGCTTGATCAACAAGCCATTAGGGGCCTCTGAGATCGCTCAGCTTGTCAATCTTTATTCTCAGGGTATCCTTTCCAAGCGAACCGTTTTAGACGAGCTTCAGCGCGGTGGCATCCTTGATCCCGACCTCAAGGTAGAGGATGAGATTACAAGAACAGATGAGGATCGTCAATCCGAATTAGAAAACAGCATCGAAGACCAGATGGCGAGGCAGGAAGCTTTCCAGCAAACCCAACCAGAGAGACCGGTCAACCCCACAGGCAATACGAATAATCAGAGGAATTCTATAGAGAATACTCAGTCTCCTGAGCGTTTGCAAGCTGCAGCTTCCAGAGCTCAATAGGGCTGATATATTGTAATAAAGGCCAGATTCATGCTCAAAGCCCGTTTTGAATTCAAGCCCGAATATAGCCATATGTTTGCTTGGGGACCAGAGCAGACGATCGTTGAACTCGAATTCGATACCGTTTTCGATTTGATCATGTACTGCCAAGAATATGAAGAAGCCATTTGCGGTTGTCTCGCTAATGTAGACGGAGAGATCGTCAGCCTTCAGCCGATTAAAGCTTGATTCACCCTCTACCTTCCGGAAAATACGTCCGTAGTCACGGCGGCTCTTTTGTTTACAAGATCATCGCTCCTGTCTGCCGCCTTTACGACAGAGAAGAGTTGCCGTGGCCGTCTTGCTCTTTAGCATGGAAAGGTGAGCAGCCTAGCTGGAACAGGGTTGGAGCCAGATATGTCCCAGATAT
>Ga0099851_1000247_pt1 | contig 22569 bp, 17 predicted proteins | sample CB_VirMetaG_6_FD_78176 | JGI IMG/M metagenome (GOLD analysis project Ga0099851, IMG submission 78176) | Freshwater to marine saline gradient viral communities from Chesapeake Bay - CB_1508_2 Viral MetaG | ecosystem: Environmental > Aquatic > Marine > Coastal | place: USA: Chesapeake Bay... | reverse complement strand
TGTCTGTGGGTTGCCCACAAAGAACCGCGCCTCGCCGTTCTGGAAGCTTTCGATGGCCTCCGACCGTTCCGTGTCCGACGTGTCACCAAAATAACTGACCGTGGACCGTGGGCCATACCTCTTGGTCAGCGCCTTCTCGATACGCTTTATGTCGTAGCGGAACCGCGACCAGATGATGGCTTTACCCTCGACCTCTTCGAGACAGTCCATCAGTTCGTTTAGTCGATGGTCTTTGATCTCTATCGTTTCTCCGCTGTCGGATCGTGTGTGACCGGACAGCACTTGCTGCATCCGTAACAGCTGGGTCATGACGTTGGTCGTGGTCATGAACTCTTCGTCTTCAATGTGCGCCAGCGCATACTCTTTCAGGTCGCGATAGATTCGAGCCTGGTCTTCCGACAGTTGAACGCTACGCCGGGTGTAAATCTTCTTTGGTAGGTCTAAGCAATCATCCTTCATGACGCGGCTGCTGAATGTCTTGAGCAGGCTGGACAGCTCTTCCAAGTTTCGATAGCCGACGATTTGATTGAAGCTGTGTGATCCGACGTTGCGTCGATTCATCACGGCGTATCGATACTGAAACTGAAAGAAGTTGTCACCTGTCTCGCCAAGCAGCCGCTTATCCATAAACCGGCATTGCGACCAGAGATCCATGGGCGATTGCGTGACAGGAAACCCGGTCAGGATTCGACGATACTTCGCCAAGTGCGACATCTGAAGAAGGGCCTTGGTCCGTGAAGCTTTGGGCGATTTGATTGACGTGCTTTCGTCTACCGCTAACAGTGCGTTCGACATCCTCAACACTTCTGTTAGGTACTTCTGTCCCTTCTTCGTGCTGAGTGCCTCCACGTTCATGACCAGTATGCGGAAGCCTTCACTCGGTCGCATGAAGCTGGCTAGATCGACCTTGTCCGCCTTTTTAGGATTCGGGTTCCACGTCGCAGACAACGCGGCCTCGAGACAATCGTCTGGCATGTGGGTGGGTATCTCGGTGCGTGACCAGTTTCGGTACACGCCCTTCGGCGCAATCACGATGAACGTGTCGATCTTGCCGGCCTGATACAGCATCGCCGCCGTATCGATGCACACCTTTGACTTGCCGGTCCCCATCTCCATGAAAAAACCCCAGTTCTCTTTCGACCAGGATTGACGCAAAACATCGTCTTGGTGTTTATAAGGCTTGGTTTTGTACTGATAGTCCATGGTTGGCACTATATATTGCAATTTACCTGTTGCATACCCCTAAATCATGGATTATGGTGTGAAAATCAGAAAGTGAGAGATTGATGGCAACTGTCTACGTAACGCAAGAAAACCCCCGCGTGAATATCGTTTCCGCAAACAAGTGGGGGGACCTTGAACCGCTTACGAATCCCTTCGATCAGATACACGTAAACCCTGGCCGCATCGTGTCGCAGATACGACGCAAGCTACGGAACGTTGGTGATGACGATTGGTTGTTGGCCATGGGTGACCCGGCCATCATCGGGGTAGCTTTTGCCGTTTTTGCGGAACGAAACCACGGTCGTGTCAACATCCTGAAGTGGGATCGTATGGAGAAAACATACTATCCCGTAAAGCTACAGTTGCGCGGCGGTGGCATTGAGAACTTAGCACCTGACGAGGAGATACGGTAATGAGTGATAACGACCTTTGGAAAACGATTGAGGCGGATGCGGAAGCTGACGCTGATGCGTTTAACGATCTGACTACAGAGGGCGCCACCGAGCTGGCGTCGATGATCCGTCACCTCAGTGAGTTGCAGACGCAGCTTGGTGAGGCGGAGGAGCGGTTGAAAGGCCTGAAGCGGCAGATCAACCGTTATACCCACGATCTGATTCCTGCGAAGATGCAAGAGACAGGTCTTGATGAGGCGAAGGTGGGAGGCAACAAGATTAGCCTAGCCACCTATGTGAACGGCACCATGCCGAAAGATCCCTTACAGCGTGACATTGCGTTGTCTCACCTTCGTGAGATCGGCGCGTCTGATTTCATTAAGAATCAGATCAGCGTTGATTTTGCCGTGAGCGAGGACAATCGCGCTCGTGCAATGCAAGCGGATCTGGAATCGCAAGGTTACGACACTGCCGCCAAAACGTGGGTGGAACCCCAGACGCTCAAGAAGCTTATTCGTGAGCGGATGGAATCAGGTCAAGAGATCGACCTAGAACTGTTTAACGCGTCAATTGGAACATATGCCAAGATTAAAGGAGAATCATGATGGCTAAAGCAAACGGAAAACTACCAGCAGAACTCGCCGCCGCGTTTGAAGAGGACGCTTCATACGGCTTTGAGGAAGTCACCTCGTCGGATTTGCAGATACCTTTTCTGCGGATCATTCAGGCGCTGTCCCCGCAGTTAAAGAAAAGCGACCCAGCTTTCATCGCGGGAGCCAGCCAAGGCGACATCTTCAACACGGTGACCAACCATGTGTGGGAAGGCGAAGAAGGCGTGGTCGTTCTGCCGGTGCATTTCCAGATGAAGTTTTTGGAATTTGTACCTCGAACCCAAGGCGGTGGTTTCTTGGGCGAGATTGCAGCGGACTCACCGGACATCCGGGCTGCGGTTCGCGACAAGGATAGCGGCATGGAACTTCTGCCGAGCGGTAACGAGCTTGTTCGCACCGCGCAGCATTACGTCAAGATCGTTCACGAGGACGGCAATCTTGAGAATGCCATCGTTGACATGAAGAAGACGCAGCTGAAAAAGAGCCGCCTTTGGTTGTCTATGATGATGATGCAGAAGCACAACGGCAAGACGATGCCGTCGTTCGCCAACACCTACCGTCTCAAGTCAGTTGAAGATGGTAACGACAAAGGTTCGTGGGGGTCTTGGAGCATTGCAATGGAAGGCACTGTGCCTTCCCTAGAAGCTTACAACGACTGTAAGGAACTGCATTCGTCTATCAGTTCGGGAGAACTGAAGATTGCTCCGCCGCCGCAGGAAGTTGAGGTGATTGCGGATCAATCCGAAGAAGTGCCATTCTAGGTGCGTGGGACCCGCTTAATCGCGGGTCCCTACTTTTTCATGGAAGATTTAGCACAAAGGTTCCTTGACCTGTTTTCCGGGTCGCAAGGAGCCCATGGACAGACAGACGTTTTAGGTCGTCAGCGGAACGGCAAGCAACAGGCGAAGTATGAGATCGTCCGTCAACCGTTGTCCGTGGACCACGTTCAAGATCACTTGGACGGACGACTAGGTGTCGGGTCGATACCAATCGATGAAACGAACAAGTGTCAGTTCGGTGCGCTGGACATTGACGACTACAACCTCAATCTTCCGCTTCTACTGGCCAAGGTCAAAAGGTTCAAGCTGCCCCTGATTCTGTGCCGATCCAAGTCTGGGGGCGCTCATTTGTTTTTATTTATGTCAGAGCGGATTGCAGCGTCCGAGATGCGCGACCGTCTGGCCGAGTTTGCCGCAGCGTTGGGTTGGGGCAACTGCGAGATATTTCCGAAGCAGGAAGAATTGCTGGCGGAGCGCGGCGACGTGGGTAACTTTATCAATCTGCCCTATCAGAACGCGAAGTACACCACCCGATATGCGCTGAAGAAGAACGGCGACTCCATGTCACTGGAGGAGTTTCTGGCGGCAGCGGAGAAGGCGCGGATCACCGCCAAGCAACTGGCGGGTATATCCTTGGGGGGCGACAGCGCAATCCTGCCGGATGGACCGCCTTGCCTACAGCAGCTCACCGAGTTTGGTACGCCGGAGGGCGGTCGCAACATGACGCTCATGAACATTGGCGTTTACTACAAACAGGCCGCTCCAAACGATTGGAAACAACTGCTTGAGAAGCATAACCAGGATTACTGCAATCCGCCGCTGCCAGCGCGTGAAGTGGTCGTTGTGCAAGAGCAGCTGGAGAAGAAGGAGTACTTCTACACGTGCAAGTCGGAGCCCTTGCATAGTCACTGTAACAAGTCTCTTTGTCGGTCGCGGAAGTTTGGGGTGGGGGATGCGAACTCGCACGTCCCTGTCGGTGGCCTGACGGTTGTGGAGTCGGAGCCTCCTGTCTGGTTCGTGGACGTGGACGGTGCCCGGCTGGAGTTGTCTACCAAGCAGCTACAGATGCAAGTGGAGTTTCAGAGGGCTTGCATGGAACAGATGTACAAGATGCCGGCACGGATGAAGGAATCGGATTGGCGAGATCTGGTGGACAGTTTGCTCAGTGACGCGACGAGGATATCGGTGCCGGAGGAACTTACCCAGAAGGGCTTGTTCACGGAGTTGCTGGAGAACTTCTGCACTTCGAGGATTCAGGCACACAGCCCAGAAGAACTGCTGACAGGTAAACCGTGGACCGAGGACGGTGTTACGTACTTCAAGCTTAGTTCTCTACAGGATTTTTTGAAGCGCAATAATTTTACGCAGTACACGCGGGGTCAGATTACCGAGCGTCTGAAGGAGATGAACAACGGGACGGAGTCGGATAAGACCTACAGGTTCCGCGACAACAACGATAACTGGAAGTCGGTGCGGGTTTGGTTTGTACCGGAGATGCATCGTGGTGAAGTGGACCTTCCAGAGGTGACGTTTGAGCCAGAGGATCCACCGTTTTGACAGACCAACACGAAACCATCCTTGGTCCACCAGGCACTGGCAAGACGCAGACCAACTCCAACCGGATACGAGAGTGCATCGAACAGGGCATCGCCCCAGACCGCATTGCTTGTGTTTCGTTTACTCGTAAGGCGGCAAAGGAAAGCCGGGAGCGCGTATGCCGCGATTGGGGCATTGATGAGAAAGACATGCCCTACTTCCAGACGCTGCATTCCATGGCGTTTCGATCCGGTGGCTACAGCTCCGATGATGTTCTGAGCGGCAAAGACATGAAGGAGATCGGTCAGGCGGTAGGCATACCCTTCGGTAGCAAGTCCGGAGGCGATACCGAGTCAGACTTCGACACGTTGAGCTTGGCCAAGGGTGACTTCTACATGAGCCGGTATCACCTGTCGCGGAGTAAGGGACTAAGCCTCGAAGAGATGCACAGGCGTCTTGGGGACTACAACGTCGATTGGCCGGAGTTGAAGCGTCTTGTCTTGGCCTACGAAGATTACAAGCGTGTTCGTAAGAAAATCGATTTCACGGACATGATTACGAACTTCATCAAGTCGGGCGATGGGCCAGACATAGAGGCTCTGTTCGTGGACGAGGCGCAGGATCTGTCTACCCTTCAGTGGTCCATGGTCAATGTTCTCCGGAAGAAGCCCCGCATACAGGTATTCACGGGCGATGATGACCAAGCCATCATGGGATTCCAAGGCGCGGATGTAGGGGCCTTTCTAAACGCAACCGAAAAGAAGACGGTCCTTGAGCAATCGTACCGGCTACCCAAGACGGTGTGGGCGGAGGCTCAGAACATCGTTAGCCGGATTGAAGGTAGAGCCCCAAAGCAGTGGCGGCCAAGGGACGAAGAGGGCAGCTACCACGTACATCAGAGCATTTGGGATGTCCCATTTGATGAGGGCGAGTGGTGCGTCATGGCGCGGACCAACCGGATCGCTTCGCATTACGCGCAAGCTTTGCGCGATGAGGGTTGGGTTTACAGCCGCAATGGTCACCCCAGCATTCCGACAAAGACATACGAGGCACTGCACGATTGGGAGCAATGGTCCAAGGGAGAGCCGCTGACGCCCACGAAGATCCGGAACGTCTACACCTTCATGGAGATGGGCCACGGCTACTCACGGGGCTTCGGAGCGCGTTCCAAGGCCCTTTTGGGATTGGACCCGGAAGCAGAGATCGGGATGTCGGAAGCGCGGGACAAGCTGGGCCTGTTATTGGATGGATCTGTGCGGTGGCATCGGGCGTTGTCCAAGATCGACCTCGATACGAAGAACTACGTCCTTAATGCGTTGAAACGAAAAGATAACGTGCGTAATCCGCGAATAAAGGTTAGTACTATACATTCTATGAAAGGCGGCGAGGCGGATAACATTCTAGTGGTTCCGGACCTATCTTATGCCGCGTACAAGGAGTATATGGGCAACCCGGCGACCGAGCATCGGGTGTACTACGTCGCGGTGACCAGAGCCAAGAAGGCGCTCCATATCATGCTGCCGGAAACAAACAGGTACTACGAGATATGAAACCCAGCGAGTTTCTTGAGACGGCAGCGGCTCTGGTAAGCGGAGACAGAGCGGAGCAGTACGGAGACTACACAGATATGCACCAAAGGGCGGCGGACCTGTGGACCGCGTACCTAGAGACAGACATATCAGCGGAACAGGTCGCCTTCTGCATGACTTTGCTGAAGGTGGCTCGAAACGAAAAGGGCAAGATAAAATCGGATAACGGTGTAGATGCTTCCGCATACACCGCTTTGTGGGCGGCGATAATGGAAAATAAAGATGCGTGAAGACTTATTTGATGAGAAGGTCTGGTTTCCGCCGGAACACCTACCGGACCTGTCCGGCGAGAAAATTATTGCCATAGACACTGAAACAAAGGATCCGCATTTAAGAGACTTGGGGCCAGGGTGGGTTAGAAACGATGGAAACCTTATAGGGATTTCTGTCGCCGCCTCTGAGTGGAGCGCCTACTTGCCGATTGCCCACGAAGGTGGGGGAAACATGGCAAAGGATCTCGTACTCAGGTGGCTCCAAGACCAATTAGACCACGGCATGTCCGTGGTGTTTCACAATGCACAGTATGACTTAGGGTGGCTGTTATCGGAAGGTATTACGGTTAAGGGTCGTATTCTGGACACAATGATTGCGGCGCCCCTGCTTGATGAGAACAGGTTCAGTTATTCTCTTAACGCTCTGGGATCCACGTACCTTGGAGAGCGCAAAGCGGAGGAGGATCTTCGAAGGGCGGCAGACCAGCATGGCGTAGATGCCAAGGCGGAAATGTGGAAGCTACCAGCCGAAAGGGTGGCGGCGTATGCGGAAATGGACGCAACGCTGACTCTCAAGCTCTGGCATGTTCTACATCAGAAGCTGATTGAGGATGACTGCGAGGAGATTCTGAAGACAGAGCTGGCGCTTCTGCCTATGATCTTTGAGATGAAACGACGTGGTGTTCGGGTGGACGTGGACAAGGCCGAGCAAACCAAGGAGTTTCTACAAAAGAAAGAGGACAAGCTGTTAAAGGAGGTCAAGGATGAAACGGATGTTCATCTCGAACCTTGGAACGCCAAAAGCCTGGCAATGGTTTTTGACAACCTTGGCCTTACGTATGAGCGAACAGCGAAGTCAGACGCGCCCAGCTTTACAAAGCATTTCCTCAAAACCCACGAACACCCCATCGCCAAGAAAATCTTGGAGATTCGTGAATACAACAAGGCGAACACCACCTTTGTTGATACGATTCTCAATCATCAGCACAATGGCCGTATCCACTGTCAGTTTAACCAGTTGCGCTCTGACGAAGGTGGAACTGTGTCAGGACGATTCTCATCGAGCAATCCGAATTTGCAGCAAGTTCCGTCCCGCCACCCAGAAATAAAGTCCTTGGTCCGTGGTCTGTTTATACCGGAGGAGGGATGCCGGTGGGGCAGCTTTGATTACAGCGCCCAAGAGCCACGGTGGATGATGCACTACGCGTCGTTAGCACCGGCCACGAGGGACAACGAGAAGGTCAAGGAGATCGCGGAACAGTACCAAAACGATGATCTGGACTTCCATCAGATTGTCGCGGACATGGCCGGCGTCAGCCGTACTCACGCCAAGACGATTAACCTGGGCATTATGTACGGCATGGGCATTGGCAAGCTGGCGGCGACCTTGGGCGATATACCGTTTGAAGAAGCCAAGCTTCTCCGCAACGAGTATGACGAGAAGGTGCCGTTCATCCGGGCTCTTGCTTCGTCAGTCATGGATGCCGCGTCCAAGCGTTGCGAAGTGCGGACGCTGTTGGGCCGCAAGTGCCGGTTCCCCATGCGGGAACTGAAAGGCTACTCCAAGGAGTACAAGAAGCCGATCCACGTGGACCGCCTCGAAGAGAGGTGGCGCGATGTTCTGGATACGCCGGTCGAAGAGCGCGACAACAATTGGGCAAGCCTGAACCCGGAACGGTATCAAGTAGCGTTCGTGTACAAGGCGCTGAATAGGCTGATACAGGCGTCGGCGGCGGACCAGACCAAGTTGGCGATGAAGGACTGCATGGACCATGGACATTGGCCCATGATTACCGTTCATGACGAACTGTGCTTTTCGATAGAGAGCGACGATCAGGTGGCCGAGATCAAGTCACTGATGGAGAACTGTGCGCCGGGTCTGACCATACCGTCCAAGGTGGACGTAGGCTTGGGCGATAACTGGGGCGAAGCGAAGTGACTAAAGAGGCATTTTGAATCCGAGTCTAACTCTGGATTCTTCAGGGTTTCTAGATCCAGATAAAGATACAATACCTCTTTCAACCGGAACATTAAGCGAGCCGCCATATGAGGTTCTATCAGGACGCCCCTCATTTAACTGCCTAGATGCTTCGAGGTTGAGAAGTGCGTCCTGTATCGGAAGGCCTTTAATTGAACCCTTAAACATTCTGTCGAACTTGTTTGGTTCTTTATATTCAACGTCCACGGTAGGGCCATCAAACAGTACAGCCTGCCCACCTATGCCTCGCCTGCGGTCAGACATAGATTGCTCTTGGCCGTATATGTTCCTGAAAGATTGCCGCGTTTGACCAAAGCTTGCTCTTGCTTGCGTTGGTCGAAGAACGTTTTCCATAAACTCAGGGACGGCACCGGGCGGAAAGAATGCTGTGATGCCCACATTGTAGGACTTTGATTCTTGTTGTTGATTTTGTAAGCGAAAGAAGTCGATGGCTTCTTGAGGAATGCCCATTGCTTGTGGGGTAACTTCAACGGATGATTGGCCATAGTTTCCGAAAAGTCTAAGCAAATCCCCCTGTCCGCCAAGTATGCCTGCGGATATGGGTATGCCTTTCTGCGGTGTCTGCACGGAAAACTGACGGACATCAACGCCGGGTACAGACTGATTGCGTTTATATCCGCCAAGATCTTGATACGGTTCAGCCATCTAACGCGCTCCAAGTTCGGCCATCAAAGACACGCGCAGACTTTCGATTCTCTTTAGCAATCGTGTAGCTGCAATGCACCCAGCCGGAGTCAGGAACACCTTCCTTGTAGAACTCCAGTATGAGCTGGTCGAACTCGCAGTTGTCCTTGACCCATAGTGCGACTTCCTTATTCGGGATGCCCGGCACTTCAAAGTCTACCGCTTCGCCCTTTACATGCTGCGATTTGTCGGACGATCCAATCTTTCGGTTCAGTTCCAAGCTACGGAAGCCGCTGTTCGGGACGAACGGAATGCCGTAGTGGTTGCGAACAGGCTCAAGAATCCGGTCACAGACCATAATCAGGTTCTCAACTTCCATGTCCCCTGGTTCATTGTCGATGCCGTGCCGTGTGGCGGTATCGGATCTCGTGAGTTCACTCAGGGTAAAGTGGTCGGAAAGCTTCATTAGGGTCGTCCTGTCATGAGCTTGTTAATTTCTTGCTGTCGTAGAGGATTCATTTCTTGCGCCGCTTGTGCCGCAGCCGGAATCTGCTGCTGAATATCCTGAACAACGGGACGCACTGCCTCTATGCCTTGAGACACTGTCTCGCCTATTTCTCGACGCGTGTCCGAATCAAGCGACCCTGAAGCGTATGTGGAGCTTATCAGACGAAGCTCTTTGCCAATAACGTCATTAACCTGACGCCGGAACACGCTCAGATTACCAAGCTGCTTCTTTGCTTCTGCCGTAGCTTGCTGTCGGGTCAGTGTCACGCCATCTGCTTTAGCCTTGGCCATAAGATCATCAGCCAAAGCTCTTATACCTTTCTTCAGTTCTCCAGCCCTGATGTTTGGACGTGTCAGCAAATTAAGAAAGGTTTTGTTTCGCAATATCCTAGAACTGAGGAATATACCAGCAACGGAAGGAATCGTTGCCGCAGGGTTGGCGATCAAAGCAACACCCAAACCGGCGACATACGTGGGGGCGGCTAGACCACCTTTGCCCTTGAGTGCCTGATCACCAACTGGAATCTTGGTCAGCTTCACCAAGTCTCGAACAACATCCTGCCCAAGAACCTTCGACAAAGAGCCTCTTTGATTAAGGTTGGTGATGGACGCTGCCATGGCATCTCTCCAAGCACCGGAGGCCACAGCTTCCTCTGTAATCCCTTTTGGAAACGCTTCTCGGATAATCCGAGACATCATGGCGTCCTTCAGTCCAAAGGGCTCGTCTAAGTTATACGAAGGGACTTTGTTGATAAGCTCGTCTACAAGCTTTGGATCTTTTACTGCCGCTTGAACCAGCGCATCGGCATCGTCTATCCGCCCTGTTTTCACAGCGTTAAACAATGCGCTAGAACTTTGCGCCTGCGCTTCGGCCACATCCGCCTGCAAACTTTGCACAATGTTACGCATGTTTGGGTTTGTAATAGACGATGGAGCAACAGACCCAAACCGGAATCCACCCCTCACCGGATCAGGTGCCACCAGTGCAAAATCTTTTAAAACACCGTTAAGTCTTCTAGCTTCTGCTTGGCCAAACAAAGCATCTTGAACTTCCTTACCCAAGCTATCAAACGATCTACGAAATGCTGCGGGGTCGAAAACGCCCAAGTCATTTGCTTGTTGAACCGTGCTTTTTATCCAGGTGCTTGCCAACGCTTGTCGAGCGACATCCCTGTGTGCCGTCCCAGCCGCTGCGGCTGTGGCATCGTCGGCATGAAGCTGAAACGTGTCTGCAAGCTCTCCAAGAACACGCTGACGATACGGATCGTTCTGTGGCAGTGATTCGATAAATTTCGGAGGACGAAAACCAAGCCCAATCTTGGACAAGGCTTTTTGTGCGGCGGAGCCTCCGCCAGCCAACTCAGGAAAATTTGCCCCAAGAAGACGATTAACTTCTGTTATGTTCCCTTGACGTGCAGCATTGGCCATCGCATTCCACTGAGTTTCTGGAATGCTCTGCATTGCGCCGCGCACTGTTGCGTTCGGTGTAACACCTTTTAGATAGTTAAGAAGAAGTTGCGGTTTACCCGGCTGCACTACAGCCTCAACAACAGAACTGAGGTCGGCAAAGTAGCCTTCCTTGATGTTCTGGTTGAGCATGTTCATAGCGCCGGTTTTGAATATCTCCGCGCCATCTTTGTAGTGTTTCTGAGCGTCTTTAAACTTCACCAAGCCATTGGCAAGTTGTTTTGCAAACGCGGCTGCATCCGTGTCCGTAAGAAATTGTCTTCCGGATATATCAAATCCTAATTGAGCCCCTTCCGGAGAAGTTGGAGCGGCCTTACCTATTTGCTGATAAGTTAACTGGCCATTCTCGGCAAGAACTTTAAGTTCGTTAATTTTCAACTCAGCAGTGTTAAACATGTCATCGAGCTTGTCGGACAGACCCTTCAACTGATTGTCTGTAACGTCTCCAACCAGACTTCCGCTACGAGAGTTTTGAACCGCTGATCGAAGAGCCTGAAGCTCGCCTAGAGTATAATCATCTGTCTTGTTAAGGATGTACTGATACACAGGGTTATTAGCCAGACCCTGCTCTGCCGCCAGTGGGGCTTTCAGTTGAGCATTAACGGTTTGTATCAAATCATCTGCGTTAAACAGACGGACATCGTCCATTAAATTAGAAGCGTTGTCGTACAGTTCCTTGTTATTGTTCTGCCAAAGACGAACCATGCGCGTCATCTCATTCTGGAACGCGGCAGCAGTCTCGTCCCCAGTTGTGTAAACCTGTTTCAACAGATTCATCTCTTGCTCAATAACGTCACGAAGCTGCTGATTAGCCAGCTTAACAGCCTCGTCAGGATCCTTCATCGCGCCACTTATCAAGCGCGAAACGTCTTTTACGTTTTGATCAAGCGCGGCTCCGAAAGCCTCATCACTAAGCTCACCGCTTTTGTATTTCTGAATAAGGTCTTGCACGTACTTGCGATTAGCGCGTGCGGCTTTCTTGTTCGGGAAGATAGATTCCTGAATAGCCTGTATACGACCAAGAACGGATTTGCCGGTTGCTTCTTGGATCGTGGGCCGTGCGCCACCTTTTATGGCCTCTCTAGTCTGCGTTCTTTGCATCTGAACCGCTGCCGCTTTCGCTGCGGATGCAGAAAGGCCTTGATCCATAAGATCAGAAATAACTTGCGCGTCCGGATTACCAGGACCTCGAATGAGTTTACCAACAGTTCGTATTGCACCACCAACGATAAGATTACCGCCAGCGTTATACGCGGCTGCTGTCGCCACATCGCCGTAGATTTCATCAGGAGTTTGCCGCTGCGTTCCCTGCACGTACTCCTGAAGTTCATCAAACCCTTTACCAGCGCCAGCGCCCAGACCTATTAAAATAGAGGCTGGCAGCAAACCAACGCCAGTTGTTGCCAGCGCCGCTGCCGTTCCACCAATAAGCTCGCCTCGATATCGACCTCCAAACTCAACAATGTCGGGCATGTCGAAAAGGCCTAAGAAGCCTCCGCCCGGCTTGTTGAACCACATGAGCCCACCTTCATCAGGCAAGTTCTGCCGGGCTTTTACCTCTGGCGAAATGTTATCTAGGTTCAGAAGATATCGGCCACGGTTGTCCTTGACAAAAGAGTCTGGGCCATAGACCCGAGTCAGGAACTCTTCTTGTTCTTGAGCGGTGTCCCTTTTACCAAACTCATAGCGAACACCAGAGTCGGTAACCTGTCCCTCAACCGTGGGGGCGATGTCGGATACCTCGTCAGTGGATTCCTGTGCTTGATAGTAAGCTTTTAATTCACTGTAAGGTGTTGTAGCGGGGTCTGGAGGTCCAGATGGAGCCGGAGCGTCATCAGAAAAAAACGTCTGTTGTATTAACAGTTCTTCCTCTTCTGTGGGAGCATCGCCCTCAATTTCAACCTTCTTGATGCCATCGGGCGTTTCTACGCTAATAATAGCCATTGCCGCTACCTCGCTGGAACACGTCGATAAACACCATCTTTAAACTCGTAGGTAAAAACGGGTTTTGCTGTTCGGCCTTCTAAGACAGCTCTCGTTTTTTGAGCGTAAGGATCAATCTCTTTGGTAATAGGATCAAAATAAGATGAGGTAAACGGCCCAGGAGAAACAAATATCCCAGAGCCCCTAGCGTCCTGAAAGGCTTGTTCCGCTGAGTTTATGCGAGACAAGACACGATCATAGTCCGCTAAACCTTCTTTTTGCCTGTCTCGGAACTTACCAATGGCTCCTTCAAGCTGCTGCCCTAACGTTTCGTCGTTCACCGTTGTAAAACTAAATACCCCGTTTTCCAAGAAACCAGAATTTACATAAGCATCTGCCAAGAATTGAACGTCTCGGTTTGAAATTGAGTTCGCAGTTTGAGTAGAACCAAGACTGATCGGTATCAAGGCTTGGAAAGCACGACGAATTTCTTCTCTAGCTTCTGACAGGTTTTTGTATTTTTGTCCCAGTAGATCTTGTTTACCAGCAGCAGCAAAAGCCTGACGGATTAATTCTTTGCCGGCGGCTCCAAAGCCTGTAACGCCCCCTGCTGCAACCCTAGCTTTAACTTGAGAAAGAAGCTGGATTCCGCTCTCGCCGCTAACAAAAGACTCTCGAGCCTTGCCCAAACTATCTCTAAGATCCTTGGCTTCCGTAGCAGTGATACGCATTGACTTTGCGTTTTCACTAAGCAACGTCCGTAACCTTACCGTCGCATCATTTGCCGCTTTGACCTTTGCGGACATAATTTTTTCGCCGACAAGATTATCAGGAAGTTTGCCATCGTTTGCTATAATTTCATCCATTCCAACAGAAACGGCTTTAGGATTCTTCGGATCGGTCATGTCGTACATGATAATCCGGTTCCTTTCATCAGCACGATCTTGTGCGACATCCTTGGCTATCGCGCCTAAAGCGTAGTTAGCGGCGGACAAGTCAACTTGCCGGTCGTAGGCGCGTTTCTCTTTTTCGTCCTTAGCGAACTCTGCGCCCAGCCCTTTAAGACCATTTGCGATGTTTTCAATCGCGTTGGGGCTTTGCCCAGCCATCACGCGTAGACCAGCTTCAATAAACCGATATCCCTTTTCTTCTTCCGACACACCATCGTATTCGGGCATGGCTTTCATAAAATCTTTTTTATAATCCTCAATAGTCTTCTCAGCTTCCGGCTTCGTCATGGGTTTATCGAAAGCTTTGGCCACCTGTGCGGGGGCGGAAGTGTCAGGCGTTGTCTCGCCCGTTGCCGAAGGCGCTGTGTCTACGGTAGCGGCGGTTTGTCCTTGGGCGATGTCCGGAACGGGAGGCTTCTCTTTGGGACGTGGTACTGTGGCTTCTTCCTCTTCGCTTATAGGAACTAAGCCCTCAAAGTCGCTTTCCGGACTTGTGGGAACCAAGCCCGGAAAGTCGCTTTCTACAGATCTGCCGACGTTTACAGGAGGTCCCACGTCCGCTGACTGAAAGACCTCGTCTTTGAAAGCTTGCGAGAAGCCGGAGTCCGCAGAAAGATCTTGAGCAAACTTCATTTGAGCCTCTGGACCTTGGCTCATAGCAACACGGTACTCATCAATCTTCTTGTTCAGCTCCTCTCGATAGAACTCACCTTCATCACCAGGCATCACGATATCGCCGGGCTGCTGCGGTGCGGGAAATCCTTCGTCTGAAACTGCGTCCACTTGTCCACGATTGACATCTGCCATGGCGGCTGCGTAACCGGCCTCTTGCTGCTTGGCGTATTGATCGGCAACCGCTTCCATAAACTCTTGCTGAGATCCTGTTTTCCCGATCAGGTTAGCCCCAATCTCCAATATGTCCCGTTCGATATTGGGATTCTGTTGTTTCAATTCAGGGGAAATACGAGACAGTATTTCTGTAAGGCCATATCGCTCGTTCAAGCTTCGACCGGAAGCCTCCTCTTCCTCGCTGAAGAGATATGATAAGATGTTTTTTTGACCACGGAATCGTGCGCCTAAGAAAGAGTCAACAACGTTGCCGATTGTTTCTCCCACTTCTGCGGCGCCTTCCAAAGCTGTCCCTGCTCGACCCGGAATCATGCCCACCATCCTACGTGTAAACGACGGTTCATCCGAGTAAAGCTCTCCCGGGCCTTTTCCAATGCCGATTTGATCCAATAGACCGGCGGCTCTTTCGGGAGGAAACAGTGTCTGAAGGTTTTCAGAACGAGTTCTCTGAGCGCGTGTGACGGCAGTGGCCGGATCATACTGAACACCACCCCGTTGAAACTTGGCCACACCACCCTGGGCCATGGACAGTGTATCACCGCCATAGGGGTTGTTAGCATCGCTAGCGATAGCATCGACCAAGGGCTGGGACGAGGCCATAATGCCTTGCGCCTCTCGCGGGAGGCCCATCTGCTGCGGCATCAGGTCCATATACGTCGGCTGCGGCATAGGGGTCGCCAGACCCCCGCCCATGAACATCTTCCTATTTGCGATAGCCGATAGTATCGGACGACGACGCTCAATCATCAGCTGCTCCCAAACAGATCGCCAAACGGGTTACCCAAAGCTTTGTTTGCGCCGAAGCCAACTATACCAGCGCCAATGGCCTGTGACAGCGGACTTGGCGACGGCGCGACTTGCGTTCCAATCGTAGAGGATGCCGAGCCAATCTGCGGTTTGAAGATGTCGCTCATAAAGCTGACTCGCTGGAAGGGCTCATAGGACTGCTGTAGCTGTGACTGTCGAGCGGCGTCAAGCTCTCTTTGAGCCTGCGTCTGCTGCGCGGCTCCGAGTTGTGACAACAACTGCGACTGCTGGCCAATCAGGCTCTGCCCGGCTCCAGCGATATTTGCTTGGGTAGTACCAATGCCAGCGATGCCTGCGCCCAATCGAGCGGCTTCCTGAGTGGTGGTGCTACCAAGACCACCAAGAAGCTGCGCTACGCCCTGCTGGCGGCGCTGCTGGTTCTCAAAAGCTGTCTGCGCCGCATTTTGCGCTTGATTGAAGTTGCGGCTCAGATCCTCAAAGATTCGACGGCTTTGAATGTCCGCAAGGTTTCTGTCCAGTTCCGCTTCCGCAATACCTTGACGGCTACCACCAAAAGCGCCAGCACCCACGGCCTGCGCGGCCAGTTGATTGCGCTGCATATCCGCCTGACGCCGCATCTCTGCCAAGGCGTCTTGGGTAACAGCCTGCTGATACGGGTCCATAAACGCCGCTGCGCTTGTCGGATCGTAAGCCTGCGCGGTGCCAAGAGCCTGCTGCTGCGCCTGCGTAAACAGTTCGGGTGACATCGCCGCCCGTTGCTGTAGCGTGGCAAGCCCTGTTCCAAGCGTGTCTGCGCCTGTTTGCAGAAAAGGCATAAACTGGCCAATGCCTTGACCAGTTGTAATTGCTTGCTGCGTTAGCGGATCAAGAGCCGCTACCTGAATGTCCGGAATCTCTACAGGCGTCTCGCCTCGAGCAAATCCGGCTTCCAGTATTCTTTTCTGGAAATCCTCTAGAAACGGGGCTTGGCGAACGATTTGTTCTGTTATGGTAGCCATCAGACCATTCCCCGCTCAAATCGATTCATCATATCGTACATTCGAGCGGCGCCCAGATCGCGATCACCGTTACCAGCATTACGCACAGCCTTGGCAGTCATGACAAACTCGCCATCAGACAGCATCGCGGGAATACTGTCAGAGGTTCCCGTACCAGGACCAACGATTTCACCTCCGCCAGCGGCTATGACGGGAAGACCCATACCGGGTCCTATCGGACCGCTATAGGTGGGGATACTGGCCACACCTCCAGTAACCGGAGCCACATTTCCTGTAATCCCACTTAATGGATTAGCGCCAAAGCTGCTGGCCAACTGCGATGCGCTGTAAGCTGGCTTGCCGTACCACTGTTCAAATTTAGCCAAAGCCTCCGGCGAGTTCTTATCTTGAATCGCCTGCCACTCGTCGTAAGCGACTCTGCGCGGGTTGTTGGCGTCCAGTTGTGCCATCAGCTCCGCTTGCGTTTCAACTTCCGGAGTCATGAAGTATGCAGCACCGGCCAAGGCGGCAGGGACAGCAAGCTGTCCAGCTGCTTTACCTAATGTTTCGGCACCGGGGCCTGTATACCCAAGGAAACTTGCCTCTGGTTTAGCTTGAGATACGGCTTGGAATCCTTTCGGTATGCTCCGAGTAACTTCCTGATCACCAAAGAAGAGCCTATTGCCTTCCTGCCTGACACCTGGCGGCAAATTAGATCCTGTGCCGGTGGCCGGCCCAGCAGATCTTATAGCCGCTTGCATTTTAGCTTGATAATCAGGTGCTAATACATTTGAACCGGAAGCATCCGTAGTTAAGGCACCTACATCGCGTAATTGATTGGCTTGATCAGCCGTAAACTGCATAGGCTGACCTGTTTGAGGATCTCTAACAAAGACATCTCGGCCCTGCGAAGAAACGTTACGGATGTTCTGAGTATCTCCAGCACGCAGCGGATCAAAGCCGCTTGATGTAGTGTCTTTGAAATAGTCGTAGCGACCTGTCACCGGATCAATTCCGGTTCGGGCCAATTCCGCTCCAGACTTGTAGCTGGGGAACAAGCCAACATCGCCTTGAGCAAACTTGCCCGCAGGATCGACAGACTGACTAAAGAACGTGCCTGTGCCTCGAGGACCAAAGATGCCTTGAGCAAGAGGGTTCTGGGCTCCGGAAGAGAACAAATTGCTGGCTGCGCTAAAGGGTGTGGTAAGACCTCTGCCAAGTCCTTCAGCAAAGCGACCACCAAACGTAGATCCGGCCTCCGCCGCCCCTAAACCAAATGCATTGCCGACACTTGTCCCTTGCAGCGCGCTACCTATTCCAGAAGTAAGGGCGCTACCAGCGTAACTAAGGGCGGCTGATTTCAGCGCGTCTCCCCATGATCCGCCTTGAAGCTTTGTAACAAGTCCTGATGCGATGATGCCGCCGATACCCGGCGCGATTATGTTGCCGATAATAGGCGCAGCAATCGGCGCGATCTTCTTTACGACCCTTTTGATTGCCCGAAAGACTTTCTTGAAAAAGAACTCCGGCTGACCCGTTATCGGGTTGATTGAGTTGAGTTCGCTGCCCACCACATAACGATTTGGGTCTTCAATACCCATCATCGTCATTTGCTTGAACAGGTCTTCTTTCAAACCAGGGTTGGCATCCAGCACTTCTCGGGGGACAACCGTCTCACCCTCTGCCGCATGAACCATGTAGTTGTCGCCGTAGCGACCGAGTGTTGCCAAGCCGTTTGCTAATGCTTCAGCCGTGGGCTCACCAGAATATTTAGGGGACGTATCAACCAACATTAGGATATCTCCAGAACACTAGCGAAGACGTTAATCTTCGACGCTGTATCGCAATTCATTATAAGCGCATCGCCGGCCTCCAACGCGAAAGGGCCAGCGAGAGACGTGTCTGCGAGAGTTCCGATGGTGTTCTTTTCAAGAATCACCGTAGTAGAGGCAGAACTATCGGTTATCTTAGGGAATACAACGACATCCCCAGTGTGACTATTATACAGATTTATGTTTTTTACAATGGCTTCTGTCGCTGCGGGACAGGTATAAACCGTAACATCCCCCGTAGAGCCCACCACAGTAGCTATGTTTTTATACGCAGAAGCCATCAGTCCATAAACCAGTTAATGCCATTCGTGTCGTCTTCTCCGCTGATTACAGCCGGAAATTCCATTTTTGTAAGCGCCATTTCAATATCGCGCATGATCCGGACAAACGTATCCGCATCGTACTCATCAGGGGCCAAGGGCATGGCGTGATCTAGAAGTTTCGCCATTACCGCCTCCCATCCGGGCGAAGACCCAGACGCAAATCGCCCAAAGTCCACGTTATATCGGTCGTATCGCTTTCGATACGCAACGCAATCTGACGCGACCGGCTACGCAGAAAAGCCTGCTGCGTGCTGGATTTGACCGCGTTAGTCGAGTTGATTGTTAACGGGTCACCAGGGTAATTCCGCGCTTTTAGTATGTAGTTAACAGAGGCGTCCGCATCCGAGCTGGTAATGTCGATGTCTGGAATAAGCCGATCCACGAACATAAACTGTTCGCCATCACCAAGGTCAAAGTCAGCAGACTCAATAAACGAGGTCATCGGTGATCCGTCGTCGTCATCACCGCTTTCGTGGACGTACACAAAATTCGTACCGCTGGCCGTGCCACATGCCCTTGGATTATCGTGAATGCCATAATCCACCCAAGCGGTCCGCGACAGCGTACCCAAGTCCCAAGTGTTTTCTGTAAAGTTGAACTTTACATAGCGGTCTATCTCTGTTGCATCCGCACTCGGATAGAACCAGAACACCTCGTCAAACATCTTGTTGGACGCCGCAAAGCACTTGAAGCTCTGTTCGAGGTTGATGTCATCGAACACGTATCGAAGCAGCGTACACGGAATGGTCTGCACACGGCCCGTGTACACATAGAAGTTTTCACGATCCATCCAGAACACCTTGTCGCCTACCGTGGCTACGGCGTTCGGGCCTAGAATCGATATGTTGTTCGACAACATGCTAAACCCAAAGGTGAACGGAGGACCTGTAAACCGCATGGAATGAAGCGACGTGTCCGTAAAGATAAGCATCTCTTGGCGCGTCTTCTGAGCCGAAATGATCTCGGAGCCTGACGAAATGCGCTGTGATCCGGCAGTGTTCGTAGCCGTAGGCGTCCAATCAAATGGATTCTCTTGATCGGACCAGCGCACCATAAGCAAATCTTGGTCCGTCTCTCCTTGCGGGTTACAGCCGAAACAAACCACGTGCCTGTCGGTGGTTGAGGTCATTAGCCTGCGGGTTATGGTTGGCGCATCGGAAGCGCCAGACTGCGAGGAAAACGTCGAAGCCCGGTTACCAAGGCCAAGCGTCTTGTCCCAGTAGAACAGGTTTCCGTCGAAGACGTTGAACATCAGGTCTTCGCCCCAGTTATCCTGAGACCAGAGACGAATGTTAGAGCCCGTTTCGGCGGCGGTGGCTGATTCTTCGCCCCATCCAACAAAGTCGTTTGCTTCTTTGACCACCACGCCGTCATCGTGAGCCGCCGCAGTGGTGCCCCTCGCGCCTCGAGCAACGCCTGCGTTTATCGTGTTCGTAGACTTGCCGGTGTACTGGATAAGCTCGTCTTCTATCAGCATGAGGCCGACAAACGTAACCGTATCGCCACTGGATGAACTTGCAGCAGTGGTGCCGTCATCGCCTCGCGTCAGATCAGCAAACACGTTCCCTACATTGGTTCCGTAACGAATGTTCTCGCTACCAATCTTGATAGTCCCCTTGGCAGGGAAGCTAGAAGAATCGGCCACGGATATCGTTGTGCTTGCCGCAGTGAGGTTTGCAGACGTTGTTGTGGATGCCGTTTCAAAATCGGACGCGCTAGTCAGCGTGAACGAAGTGTCCGAGTCGCTGATGCCACCAGCATCATTGAGCGTGGTCTGAGGGTAACCCGTGCTGTAACCACCCCACGTTCCTGCCCCCCAGCCGTTGCCGGAAACAACAGTGCCTAGACCCGTATTGATCTGGTACGTTGCCACAACGGCAGATCCACCGCCAGCCGTGTTGCCAGAGGACGCCGTGCCAGCGGTCGTTATCGTGTACGAGTTTGAGTCAATGACCGTGACTTCGTGTTCCGTGTTTAATTGAGTCGCACTAATTCCATCCGTAGCCGTTGCGCCACTAATTGTTACAAAGTCGCCGGTAACAGCTCCATGGCCAGGTGCCGTGACAGTCACCACGGCGCTGCCAGAAGCTCCGGTTTTCAAAGGGTCTGATCCAAGCGTGGTGATTGCTCGAATAGGCGTGACATCGTTGTAGCCACCGCCCTCTTCAATATAAAACTTGGTTTCCGTGCCAAGGCCCATGTACTTGGAACCGCTCAACGCGGCCCATACGTGCAGCGAACGGCCAGTGCCTTCAATCGTGTTACTGCTAAGACGCGACCAGCCGCCCATCTTTTCGGGACGGCCTTTTCGGAACCGTATCAGGTCCGAATCAAACCAGCCGTTTTCGTCTCCGTAAGACGTAGTCTCACGATTTACGCCAGGGCGAAACTGTATCTTCGACAGAGGCATTTAGTCACCCAGTTCAGGCCAATCATAAAGAACGCCAGACTTATTCCCTTCAGCGTCATAGCTGACAAACAGTGCAGCCATTGCGTCTGTATCCGCCGCGTTGTCGATAGCCGTCTCCATCTCCGTAGCCTTGGTGCGGATTGCATCTCGGTACGTCTGGATGTTGGCTGGAACAGCGGTATTGTTATCAGCCTTACGGACGATGGCCCAATCTGTCTCAGCCAGAAGAGATGCCTGTTGCGCCTTTACTTCAGCCTTTAGCTGAGAGCGGACGCCCGGTTCCATGATCTGGTTGCCGTCTTCATCGTTTACCGCATTCCCGTCGCTATCCACCAAACCCACATCGGTCAGTCTTTTAGCTGTCTTAGAGATAGTCACACCATCCGTCTGGTATCCCCAAGTGTACAGGCGCGAGTCCGGCGGCGTCTCAGGAGTAACTTCCGTTAGCCCCGCCGCTGCCTTCTCATCCGCTGACCAGATATGCCAATTTCTAGGGTGCGTGATGCCGTTGTCGTCGGTCCACGAACGACCTTCTCTAATTGTCTTGCTGCCATATTTCCACATAACCTATCTCCTATCGGGCGGTCGCTGTTTTGAACGGTGATTCGGCGACGGCCATGAAGATGTAAGTGCTGCCGGAGCCATTTGTTTCTGTATCGTTGCCTCTAATCTTAAATCCATTTGACAGAAAATCGATGTGCTGTGCTACACCGCTGCTTTCTGCCCCACTCGAATTGGCTGCTAACGTCAGGCCGTTGACGTTGTATGGTCCTCTTTTGTTATCCCACATTTTCCAATCACCAGCAGCGTTAGTGCGCTTGGTCATCACAAAAGCAGGTGCGAATCCATTTGTGTACACAAATGGACCATCTGTCGAACCATTGCCCGTGTAGCCTCCGACGGAACTAAAATTTTCCACTTCTGCGAAACAATATACAACGTAGTCTCGTCCCGTTGCATTAACTTGAGTTTCATTTCCTAAAGTAAAAACTGAACTTGTCGGAGCAGTGTCATTCCATCGATTACTAACCGTAAAGGCACCGTCAGTTGTAAAAAACAAAAACTTTGTTGGTCCTAACTCTTCGTGATAAATACACCAGTTTTCTCCAACATCCCTATCTTTAAGGATCATCATCTTAGGAACTGCACCAAGGCCATGGCCTACAGTTGCTCCTGATGTAGAGTTGCCAACGTAAGTAACTATACTAAAATTACTGGTATTATTAGTTGACACCGTTGACGTGATGCTGCCATCAGTATTGCTGCTGCCGCTGCCGTTGGCTTTCCACTGCCATGCAACCATAGAGTTGCCGCTGGTATTTACTTCGCCCCTGTTTCCAACAGTAAAACCATCCGAATCAAAACTAACTAGACCTTCAGTAACAGTTGCCTCTGCGCCAACAGTAGACGAAAAGATTACTTTTGTAGCACCTCTTACAGCATCGTAAAGATCATGTTCATTACCACCAGTTGTTCTATTTTTGATCCAAGCAAAGTCAGGTTGGAACGTACTATTCCCAGATTGGTTTACTTCAAGACCACCGGAGCCAATAGCTGTTCCATTGCCTGTGTATACTGTCGTCTGAAAATGCGCCGA
>Ga0099851_1000246_pt1 | contig 22593 bp, 32 predicted proteins | sample CB_VirMetaG_6_FD_78176 | JGI IMG/M metagenome (GOLD analysis project Ga0099851, IMG submission 78176) | Freshwater to marine saline gradient viral communities from Chesapeake Bay - CB_1508_2 Viral MetaG | ecosystem: Environmental > Aquatic > Marine > Coastal | place: USA: Chesapeake Bay... | reverse complement strand
TTGAATGTTTATTTCTTCAATATTGTCAAACTCTTGTAAGAGGTCGTTAGATTCCCTTAAAGCAGTTTCAAGTCTGTAAGCAGTAACTTTTAACACCTCTAATCTTGTGATTTGATCACTTATATACTCTCTAAGCCGTTCGTTTTCTTTTTCTAGTTCCTTAGCATTAGTATTCATTGTGTCGTTTTCTACTTGCAATTTAGCCAGTAATTTAGGCAATGTGTTACTGTTTCTATTAGAGTAACTTGCTTCCACACCATTTATGTCGTAGTAAGCATCAATAGCATCCCATAGATTTTCGAGCACACTATCTTCCACAAGATCATATTGTGGATAATGCTTTCGGACATACTTTATACATTCATACATATTGCTGTTGTTCTCATACGCAAATGCCATAGCGTAATGAATTGTGTCTTGTCCATTCATTCTTCACCCACCTGTTTGAGTGCTTGCTCTGCTATTTCTTTAATATCCCAATCATCACCTGCATGGCCTCTGACTTCTAATATTTTTTCCAAAGCCTCACGGTATCTGTCACGTTCTGCTTCAAGTTTCTCAACATCTTCATACAGACAGAGTTCTCCTTTGTCATCTTCGTGCAACTGCTCAGTGCATTCGTTATAAGTAAATCTGTTCATTTAACCAACCTCCGTTAAGTCTGAATAGCCCGCGTACCAAGGCTTGTCTGAATTAGTTGGGCCTTCAACTAAAAACGGATATGCACCCAGTAAATTGGAAATAGCTTTTATTACTACAATTTCACCTTTCTTACCCAGTAAAAATGCCGGATGATCTCCACAGGTAGATTCAATAATGTCGGATGTCAATACAGCCTTATCTCCTACTTTCCAGTCTATCTTCTGTTTACTCATCACCCAACTCCTTCTGCTTTCTTGTGTGCTAAAAATGCTTTACAGATAGCTCGCATAGATGACTCTGTATCACACTCCAAATAACCCATTAAGTCAGTGCCTATACAAAACTCACCATCCTCATACTTATTAAACTCAAAGTCTGGCATTTGTTTTAGTAAGTCCATAGCTTGGTCTGCGTAGATTGATGGGCTATACCTACTGCAAGGTATTGTGTCAGATTCAATATTTGATTTTCTCCATAAGTAACCAAATCCATCACTAACACGTTCCCACCCCTGCGCGGTTGCCACAGCACTATCTAATTCTTCGTTAGTCATCACTCTGCTCCAGTACATCATCAATAAATTCATCAGCTAGTACTACAGCATCCCAGACAGCTCTGGAACATTCTGCCTCATCTATAGAGGCAAGTGCTTTCTTAGCGTTGAATAGTGCTTTCTGATAGGCCACGAGTCTAAGTTCAAGCTGCGTATGCTTCATTATTAGTTGAGCGTAGCTACTCATCCGAGTGACCCTTATCACAATATGATATTCGTTTACCGTGATCGTCTACCGTTATAACTTTATGACAGCAAGAACATACAGGTGTGCCAGTTTCATGTTCGATCTCCAATGCTCTAGCTGTTTTTTCGCAAACATCTTTCATATAACTTGTGTTTACACTCTTTGCTGCTTCTCTCCATTGTGCGGCTGCTTTTAATAAATTACTCATCACTTAACTCCAATTAAAAATGCCGGTATCGCCCACAGCACCGGCAAGCTGTCACCAGAGTCCGGCAGGCTAACGTAGACTCCCGCCATTCTCTCGGGCTATCTCGATCTACGTGTCACCGCTGGGAGATAAATTGCTTAAACAACTCGTATGGTACGTTTAGTTTGTATCCTACATAGGGCTTGTCTTCTTGATCTTCTTCCTCCGGTTCATCTTGATAACAAGATCTACACTTTGTCATGCCTCTTCTCTTACGGTTGAGTAGAGTTTCATGGCTCATGTCACTAGGCATGCCACAATTCTCACATTCACATACATAGTACGGAATCAGTCCCCTACTGGTTATCTTGCCGGCCTTATATTCTAAAATTCGCATGTTTCCTACTACTTCGTCGACTTCGAATCTAGCCATAGCCATCGCCTTGCAGTTATTGGCATAACGTCAACGGTTTAAAGAATATCTCAATATCCTCATTCATCGCAGCAGGCTCATGGCGCAAGTGCATAAATTGCCATACAGCCAAATTAGCAATGAGTGATGCAGTAGTGCCAACAGTCAGTGTCGAGCCACAAGCACTTAACTCTGTGTTGTCATCGTTCTCAGGTAGATTGTTAAAATACTTACGAGTTGATAACTCATCAATCAGATTAACGTAATGCACATTGCCGTGAGTACTGGCCATGCGTGTATCAAATACATTGAATGTGCCACCATCGCGTTTGAATTTCTCCATCAACATACGACGCGCTTCGATACTATCAACACACATGAAGACTGTACCGTGATTGATCGATTGAGACTCAGGTGTGATCTTCTCTTGAAGAAACGTCATCGTATCTGGTACATAACCTAACTTCATACGAACCAAGTCTTCCATCGCATATACTTTCGATACGCCGATGTGACAGTCCATGAAAGCCTGATTAGCGAGGTTATGAGCTTCGACCTCATCGAAGTCAATGAATGTAAGTTTAGTTAAACCGAGCTCAACAAGCGCCATACCGACTCGTGAGCCGATAGCGCCAACACCGATTACCGTAACTGGATAATCGTATTTGTGAACGGGGAAAACCTCGTCATGCCTGATTGTTGAGATCGTCATCGATTATATCCTCCAGTATTTGTTTAAGTGTTTTCATATCACGCAAAACGCGTTCATAAACTTCAGAACGGCCTTGTAGCATGTACGCTTCTGAGTTGAGGCCGGCAATCTTCTTTTCATATTCTTCAATCAAATGATTCATCATATTCAGATTTTCTTTTGTGACATTAGCCATTACATTGCTCCAAATATTTCTACAGGATCAACACACATGGAGTAGTTTGGAGCTGAGATGCGTGATGAATGCAGCCATCTTGCATACTCCATACATTTAACGTGTGCTTCGTTAGCAATATCGTCTTTGAAATAACGAATGTATTCTGGATAGTTACGCCCGTCTGTGTATTCCTGAGCAGGCACAACGAGTACTCGCTCATCAGCTATTGCTGTACTGGCTAGCAATACAAGTAAAAGTAATTTCTTCATAATCAATCCTTCGTAACTATAATGTTGTGTTCTTGAGCTTTAGCTAATAAGGAAGAGAAATTTGATTCAAGATGTGTATACACCGTGTCATAAGCGAGCTGTTCTTTTTCTTCAATCGTGTACTCTTTAACAATTTCATTAGCTAAATAGTCTAATGCGTCTAAATAGCACATCTCTCTCATGCGTGTTCCTCCCAATCATCTTCTTCCATGACTTCATCCCACTCACCGTCAGTTATACCTGTTTTGATAAATTCACAATCGGATCGGGATAGTTCAGGAAATGCGTCTTGGATAAGTAACCCAGAACGCCAGAGAATCATGCCATCCTCATAAGCTTGTGGGTCAATGTCGATCTCACGTGTGCGAGTTACGCCAGAAATCATAGAGGTGCGAGTAACTTTCGTAGGCATGTTGCCTCCAGTTATTAGTTTGAGAATTGAACTAGAGCGACCCCATACGGTACAAAGGAGGGGTCAAGCCTTTCACCAGTCGGCCGGCAACTCACCCGAGTTACAAGCGTTCCGTACCTTTCAAGCAATGGTAGGGCTCATGTCGGTAAGGGCCATTGCTTTGAATAAAAAGGGCGGGTTGAAGAGAGGTTGGTAGTAAGCAACCCGCCAAACGGAGTATTTATCCTACAGAGTGTTCACAATCGCCTGTCTTCTTAACCCATTTGTTGCTGTGTTCTTTCTTTCCGTATGGACAGAACATGCAACTGGATTTAGATGGCTTAGGTTTGAACTCTGTATCACTCGTTAATCTTAATGCGCGGTCATTGAAGTTCTTTGCGAATGCCAACGCTTGATGTGCTCGGTAAGTCTGACTTGCCAGTTCATTCAAGTCAAGGTACCAAAGCTCAGTATGAATCGTCTCAACCTGTGGATATTTCATTGCTGTCGCTAATGCGTACAATGTCATTTGTTGCCCATGCTTGAGTTCATTACCGTAACGCTTTCCTGTTTTGTAATCCACGATTGTAACTTCTGTGTCTGATAGCCATACGAACGCATCAGCAATAACCCGAAGCCAAATATTATCGTAATCATCAGGAGCACAGGCAGCCCAGTCCTCAGTGAAGCACCACATCTCTTCAGTGGTGACTGCATCTGGATGGAGTTCCTTGAGTGTTTCAAGCTCCGGTTTGAAATGTAAAAGCTCCGCAGCCAGCTCATCTGTTTCACCTTTGACGTATTGTTCAGCAGCAGCATGGATTCTTGACCCCCTGTCGTTTGCAAATTCAGTCTGTCCGGGCTGTAACTCTCTTGGCAACTCCTCAATTTTATCAATATATTGAAGCTTTGCTTTGTAAGGACACCCCTCGTAGAGTGTAAGACGTGAAAACGACCATGCTTTGAGCATTTTGACTCTCTTTTCTTCATTGAAATAGGAGTCATCATAATAGTCTTCATTGTCATTCGTGTAAAATGGTGTTATTCCTTGTGATTGGTTGTTATTGATTGTTGTTTTGTTGTGATTTAAGTTTGACATCTTAAATTTCCGAGTCTATGCTTCGTTTTACTCGCTACTGCGAGCAAAACCATTACAACAAACCATCGAGGATTAAAATGATAATGACGTCGCAGGAAGCTGCTGATTACTTACGCATCTCTGAAGGAACTCTCCGCAGATCACGTTCAACTGGTTATTTATTTGGATTTCCTACTCCCCCGTATCGTAAATTAGGTCATATTGTCCGTTATCGTAAGCCTGATATTGACGCTTGGATGGCATTAACTACTGAAGGCACGTCGGCTGATGTCCAAATCTGCGGTTACGGGAGATGAGCATGAAATTCAGTCAATTTATTGGTACTGAGTATGAATCACTCATCCTACCTGCTATTCCGCCCAATGCTGAGATCTCACCGCACAGTAGTATCGACCCTAAACAGTGTGGCAAAATACCGGGCCGCTTGACCGCATCTGGTTGGACCGGTCTTTCTAAATGGTCTGAGCATATCACTACAGCCGCTGATTTAACGGCTTGGGATGCGTATCAGCGTGCCAATATGTCAGCGAATTGTAAAGATCAACTCGTTGGCCTCGATGTGGACTCCGAAAACGAAGAGTTTACTGAGATCACACTCTTTGTGTTCGCTATGTTCATCGGGGCTAATCATCCCAAGCGTATCCGTTCTAATTCTGGACGTATCCTGCTCGTATGCCGAGGGGATGTCCGGAAGCGCGCGCTTAAGTTCATCAATGAACTCACTGGCGAAATTGTCGGGATCGACATCCTTGGGAACGGTTCGCAGTTCATCATCTGGGGCGAACATCCGTCTGGCGGCCGGTACGAATGGCCCAATGGGACGCTTGACGACTATATGTTTGATGATCTCGTCCTTGTCGATAACGATATGATCGATCGCATTATCAATGAGTTGATTAAGCAGGCGTCCGCTAAGGGATGGGTAATACAGTCCGGTGTTGGTACAGTAGTACATGGCGATTTCCAGATAGATGTCAAAGACTACGAACCACGCGATGAACATATCGCGTTGCCTAAGCTTAAATCTGTTATTCCCACAGATATATACCAATTGATCCTTAAAGGTGTCGAAAAGGGTCGTCGTAGTGAGGCTCAAGCCTCGGTTATTTCCAATTTGGTTGCTTTGGGGTTAGATGATAACTCCATTGCTGACATTTTTTTCAACCCTGCTCATGGCATTGGAGAAAAAGCCCGTGAACAAGGTGTTGAATGGACGATGAGGGACATTGCGCGTATGCGCGGTAAATTTCGCCCATCTAATGATGTTGAAACAAAGCAGTCGGAAGTCTCGGTCGAATCGGTGGTTGAACTTAGTGAAGACCTCCTCGAAGGACGCATCAAATGCTTGGAAAAGGATGCTAAAATCGCCGAAATAGAGGCTATTTGTGTCGATCTTGCCAAGCTACGCAATCAGCCTGTAATCAACAGACTGGTACGTTTGATCAAGAAGCAAACAGGCACATCGCTTAAAGATATTAATGAGATTGTTAGTGCTCACTTACCTAAGAAGGCTGATGGCGAGGATGTGTCGGATAATCCGGCACATGAAGTTACACATCATCAGCTTGCTTTGCGTCATCTCCAAACAGTCGGTAATCTCGGTGTACAGGAGATTTGTTGTGGTGGTTCACTGTATCGATTGGGCGATGATTTCGTTTGGCAAATGCGCCCTGTCGCTAAAGTTGTGGTCGAGATGTGTCAGTCGATGGACGGCATGGACAATTTCTCAAGGCGTAGCGATTACGGTTCTGTTCAGAAGCAATATTTGGATATTATTGCTAATGAAGAGTTCTTTGCTAATCGCCCGCACGGTATAGCGTACGAAGATTCGTATTTTTACTCTGTCAACGTGGATACGTTGACAGGAACCAAAAAACTGTCGTGTGTGCCACTTGAAGGTAAGCACTGTGTCACTTCAAAGGGTCGTTTTGCCCCAGATGGGTCAAAAAAGCCCAGAAAGATCTTCAAATTCTTAATCAAAGCACTCAATAATGGCGATTTGAAGGGGCAAGTACGCCAATTGCGTGAAGTATACGCGATGGTGCTGCTTGGGCATCTGAACTACATGCAGTTGTGCTCTTTCTTTTTTGGTGCACCCGCGACCGGTAAATCCGTGCTGAATGAGCTGTTGTGTGCTCCATTTGCAAAAGAGTCGGTAGTCTCGATCCAACCGTACTTGCTCACCCAAGAGTATTATGCGATTCAGCTCAAAGATGCGGTGGTTAACCAGATCACAGAGCTTGAAAGCGATAAAGTTTGGGGTGAAGCGTTTAAATCATTCGTGGATTTGTCGCTTGTGACAGGTCGCCATCCATCTGGACGCCCTGTTTCGTTTGTTTCGTTTGCGGCTTTCTTCATTAATGCGAATTCGTTGCCACAGTTTAAAGATAAAACTGAAGCAATGATCCGTAGGCTCGCATTTTTTGAGTTTCTCAATGTTATTCCTGTTGAGGAGCGTAATCCGCACCTGATTAATGAGTTGATTGAGGAACTGCCATATTTCATGTACTGGTGCTTGGAAGTTGCAGATGAGGTACTCGCTCGTGGGTACGTTCAACTGAGTAAAACGTGTATTCGTCTCCAAGGCGTTGCGCAAGAGCGTAGCAATAATGTACTCGATTTCCTCGCCGACGTTGATGTGATAGAGAAGAATGACCACATGGTTATTCCTATTAAAACGGTGTACGAGATATATAAAGGAAGATGCAAAAGTAATGGTATCAAGCCGTATGGCAAGAATAACTTTGTGGGCATCTTATCTGATCACGCTGAAGTCGCTCGCTCATTTCACAGGGAGAAGAATCCAAATGGCAATCTTTGCTTGCGTGGATACGCACTTTCTCCCACAGCTTTTCAGGACTGTGGTATCTCAAATCTGAGCCTTCCAAACCAATTTTCCCTGATTATGTCAGTTGGATAAAATACATTTCGATACATTTCAGATGTATTTGTTGAAAGGCCTCTGTTGAGGCCTTTTTTGTTGTTGTTGAAATCAAAACACAGTGTTTTAAAAACATCAATTCAGAAAATACATTTCCTGATCGGATAAACACAAAAATACATCACATAATCCGTAGGAGAATCAAGAAGATATGTTAATAAATGTATTAGATGTATTTTCTATAAGGGGGTAGGTTCCATATGGAAAAAAAAGATAAAAAATTAGCCTAGCTTGTGTTTTTTTTCTTTTTTTCTATATATAAATCCTACCCCCCCCCGTACGGCTACATTTAATACATGTCTGTTTGTGTGGACGACATAAAAAAGGGGTATGGCTTTCGCCATACCCCCAAGAGCTAACGGAGATTAGCTATTAATACATCTCAATCCCTTCACGCTCGTTAATTACCATACGCGCTGAGGTCTCGATGCTCTCTGTGAGCGACCGAACCAAGGTGTTGATGTGTTCTTCGAGCTTAGCCAAGCCAAACATAGCTGAGCGGGCTTTGAGATATTCACCTTGATACTGCTGTGCAAGAAGCGGGTTGATACCCTCGGCCATCTTGTACCGATTCTTGGCCTCTTCCATAAGATTGAAGGCCTTGAATTTGTGACCGAGCTTTTCAGCGACCTTGCTCTTGCTAGGCGGATTACCGATCTTGAGGCTGAATTTGTTTACATAACGGAGCAATTCCTGCTCAGTCATTTCAACATAATCCGATGCGACCGGGATCACGAGCAGATTGGCTAGCTCTGCCTGATTCTTGAGAGCATAGGCTGCTGTGCGCTCAGCCCGATCAATCGCTTGACGGGCACGTTTGGCATGATGCAACTGCTCTGCATGAATCAGCTCATCGACTGTGGTATTGAGCAATGCTGCCTGCTCTTCCAGATCCTCGACATTTGAATCTTCCATCTCATCAATCTGAGCTGATGGCTTCTGGAAGAATTTGATCATATCGGCTGCATCTGCATTCAGATCTGATTTCTGAGCTACTCCATCGAACATGTGGTAAAGCTGACGTGCTGTGGTAAGACGTCTTTCTGTGTCCTTAACTTTCTCAGACCGTTCCTCAGAAGGAGGAAGAGTTCCAAGATAAGAAAGGTACGCGGAATTGCGAATGACATCATTACACGCGCTATATTTGCCACCAATGGCCAAGAATTCGCCATATGTTGCGTCCTCCATAGTAGGATGATAGATAGAAGCAGCCTCTTCAATGATGGTTTCGAGGTCAGTTACACGTACGTTATCAATTTTCTCAGACATAATAGTCTCCAATTTGAGTTAACCGTCCAAAGTTGACGGCATAACAAGTTACCTAAGCGGCGCAAGCCGCAACCGCTTAGGTGGTTGTCGATTAATGGTCGAATTCAAAACACTCGCATTCTGTGTAACGAAGTACGAACTCTTTGGCTTTTTCACTCTTAGCCATTGCTACTTCATACATCGTCTCAGCAATATGGAACATCTCTGTTTCATTGCCTGTCAGGATTGCGATTTCATTTGCATCATCTGCTGTCATACTTATCTCCGTTTTATCTACCTGTGATCAGGCGCGTTGTGTGTAATAATGCTGATAACATCAGACCACCAAAGATGGCAGTCATAGCTACTGAGGCCTTGCCCATATAGATGGACGCAGCAAATAGCCCGAATGAGAAGAACATATCGATAAATGCAATACCTTTCTTACCCATGCGTGTTGCTATTCCGAGGGTTAGCAGGACTATGTAGATCACAAGAGCGAGACCTACGCCTGACAATATACTGTCCATTAAGCTGAACATGGTAAATCACCTCCAAAGATCTTATCGTTTGAGAGATATGTTGTTTCCCAATTAAAGAACACATCAGGGTCTTTTGATGCAAACAAATGACAATGCACTTTGACACCTGCGATGTCACTGAGCATACGATCACTAACGATTTGAAGATCCTGAAGTTGAGCGACATACATTTGTGATGTTTTCTTATCATCATTCTTTGTCATGCTTAGGCTATGTTGGATTTTGGTGTAATACTCTTGCATTTGTTCATACACAGCATTGAGGCCTTCAGCCACTGCCGCTGCTTTGGTATGATTCATGTATACACCGATGATTGATACACCCATCCCATTCACAGTATGGGTTACTGCTGTTACTTTTATGCTCATAACTTTTCTCCGTTATTAGTCGCCCAGTTGACGACATAACAAGTTACCTAGGCGGCGTAAGCCGCACACCTAGGTAGTTGTTAGTTATGCTCTATTCAAATACTTCCGCTTTTGATAGATCCAGCGGAATAAAACATGACCTTGCTGTTAAAAAGCTTGTTGGGTCAAAATACTCTGATTCAAACTCATTGATCAGATCATTTGACTGTACTGGCTTTTTACCTTCAGCAAGTGACACAGTAATATGGTAACGATTACGATTACCGTTATAGAACAGTTGTGAACCATTACGCACGAATGTAACGACATAACAATGCACACCGTTCTTTGCCAGTTCTGTAGTGGCGATTGCTTGCCATCCATCACTGATAAGGTCTGAGGTTATTGTGTCTGTACCAAACTTCTCTGTAACATGATGCGCAATAGGGCGTGCATACACAGGTTTTAGAGATAAGTTGTTTTTGTATGCTGTATACATCTTAGATTTCTCCATTCAACTGGGCTAAACGGTACTGAGCTTCACGACTCTCTGGTCCCCAATACTCGTTCTGTCTCATGGTATAGACGTTGTAATCATCACTTTTATAAGGGATCTGTTCGTCACCATTACAGCTATCGTCATCAGGCCAGATCTTACGTTCAAAATCATAATCGCCACTGATGACGTAATACACCTCATCACCGAACTTGGTCATGGGGTATATCTCAAGCGATGGGAAGTAGCTTTTAACTAATTCTTCTGCTGCTTCCAGTGAGATGTAGTAGTAAGAACGATTGATGATGACTTCAACCAGATGCTCGGATGGGACATACTCTGCATTGATCAGACCTACACGACCAGACCAAGGGCCAATGAGATCTTTAGTTGATCCATCTTCCATTGTGATACGGTATGTACGACCGCCAAAACCGTTACCGGGTTTGTTGTACGAGAAGAACGCTCCGAACATACCCGCTCTGCCCACGTACATAGTTCCGTCATTTAATTCCAGCTTTTTAAACCGATAATCCTCGCTTTTAGGCAAGAACTCTTGATCTACTTCCATTTCGATTGTTGGACCCCATGAGTCCTTGTGATGGGCATTGATGTCAGCTCTTAAACTAATTGTTTTGATTTTAAACATGGTATTAATCTCCGTTATAATCGCCACACATTGACGACAAACGAAGTTACCTAAGCGGCGTAAGCCGCACTTCTCCACATCTTAAAAGTGATCTTTAGCCAACATGACTGCTGAAGGTGTTCAGGGATGTATTCAGTGGACTACATTAAAAAGGGGGCCGAAGCCCCCTCTCTGTTATAAATCGCCGCGCTTTTTAGCGTCCGCGATCACTGCTTTACGGAATTGCTCATACTTCTCACGCTCGAGCTTCATCTTTTCCTCGGTTATGATTTTCTGGACTTCACGTTCCATATCCTCTGCTTGTGACTGCTCTACATAGCTTGACATGGCTGCGATTGTGGCTTTACGTAATTTCTTAAACATGGCTTTTCTCCGTTAATTACCATCGACGTTGATGGCATGCGTAGTTACCTAAGGGGCGTAAGCCCCCCAAGTAACTGTGTGGCGTGAGGTTAATTATGCAAACTGCATCTTTTTCAGTGCGTGCCAAGCTTCCGCTCTAGTTGCGTAGCTATGTACCACGACCATTTTGCTAGCTTTTCCGCGGCAGATGTTACAGCCCTTGACGTAGAGAGCTGAGTTCTGGTACTTGCCCGGTGCTGATTTAGGCGCTGCTTTAGGCGCAACTGGGTTCGATACCTTGGCCAGTATGCGGCCTAGACGTTCAGATGCTTCTTGCAGCGGGTATGGCCCTTTTGTTGCGCCGGACTCTGTGTTCATGATGAAGAACTGTGCTTTGCGACCGTCTTGTACGAGTGTGTATGACATGATGTAATCTCCGTTGTGTAATGTGGCGATGTTGCCGTGATAAGTTACCTATGCGCCGTGAGGCGCTACCTCCCCTACCCGAATTCGGAAACCGAAACCGAACCGCCCCCCTTCCTGAGAGGAGGGGGGAGGGGTAGATCACCACCCCAGCCACAACTTTTTTCAATTTTCAAATTTATAAAAATTTATAAAAATTTATAAAAATTTTTGAATGTTGTAAAAATTCGGCAACATGAGCTAAACTGCGGAATTATGGGATTATTAGCTCAACTCGTAGACATCGATTTCAACATTACCGACGAACAAAAGCGGTTGGTAGAGGGTCTTTTTGCCGGTTTAACCAAAAAACAGGCGTTAGCAAGGGCCGGTTTCCGTGAATCGATGAACATTAATCGCTATTTCCGTGATAATCCGCATCTTGAAGACTATGCTAAGCACTTGCAGTCGGAAGAACGGAAGAAATGGCGCGTATCACGCGAGCAGGTGACCCAAGGATTGATGGAAGCAATACAAGATGCAAAAATGCTTGAAGAACCTAATACTCAGATCAATGGGTGGAGAGAATTGGGCCGATTGCACGGGCTTTATGCACCTGAAGAGAAAAAAGTGACCCTCTCGGCTGAAAAATCCGAGCAGATGCGCCAAATCGAAGAAGCCTCTGTGGAAGAATTGCTTGATATGACTGGACACGAGATGATCGAGGGCGATTTCGAGCTAATTTCCGATGTCACATAAAAACTTGCCCACTAGAAAGTGGGGGATGACGCCGACTGAGCTAAAGAAAATGCGTTTTTGCGGCTCGTGCGGCAACCTGATTCATAGAAAATCGTTCAGTTCGAGCGGCGCAGCCCGCTGTGTGAATTGTCAGAACGATGAGATCCCGACCAAACCCGAAAATATTAATAAAGAGCGCCAACGTGTCCGGTATATTAAGGACAAAGAAGCGGCGCGAAATAATGGCGTAGCAGGTGGAAAGGCCGCAGGCCAGATTCAGAAAGAGCGGGCCGAGGACAAAAAGAAAGAGTGGCCTGACAAAGCGCCTAAGAATGTGGAGTTGGAGAAACGCCGTGCCCGACATGCGAAGGAGCCTATTATTGGGCAGACCGCTAGTCGGGATATTGTGAAAGCTGAGCTTGCAAACCGTGCTTTAGCTAGAAAAAAGTTAATATTTTTCATTCTGCGCAACTTTCCTGAGTACCAACCGGGGTGGGTGCATAACCTTATTTGTTCAAAATTAGAAAAATTTAGCCAAGATGTTATTGACAGAAAAGCCCCCCGTCTCATGTTGTTTGTGCCGCCACGGCACGGAAAGTCGGAAATCGCTAGTAAGATGTTTCCTGCGTGGCATCTCGGTCGCGCCCCTAAGCATGAGATTATCGCAGCGAGTTATGGTGTCTCCCTCCCTATGGGCTTTTCTCGCAAAATTAAGGAAATGATGAAAACCCCAGCGTACACCAATGTGTTCGCTGAATGCCGCCTGCATAAAGATGCTCAAGCCACTGAAGGATGGCTAACGGATAAAGGAGGTGGCTATGTGCCTGCGGGTGTCGGCGGTTCTATTACGGGTAAGGGTGCGCATGTTCTTATTATTGACGACCCTGTTAAGGATGCTGATGAAGCGGATTCTGAAACAATCCGTGAGCGAAATTGGGATTGGTACGGGTCAACAGCACGTACACGTCTTGCTCCGGGTGGAGGAATCCTTGTTATCCAGACTCGATGGCATGATGATGACCTTAGCGGGAAGCTCATCCACCAAATGCAAGAAGACCTCAGAGCGGTTGATGAGGAGTTGGAAGAAGCACTTGAGCGCGGAGCTGATGAGTCGGAAATCTCGAAGATTCGGCGCAAATACGACGAGATCGAACAGTGGGAAATAATATGCTTACCGGCATTGGCGGAACAGGAGGAGTGGTTCAACCCACATAATGGGCAGATTGAGTACAACCGATCTACCCCGGAGTCCAGATTTCTGCGCCATGTTGGCGATGCGCTCCACCCTGCCCGGTTTGATGAGCTAAGCTTACGTAAGATGAGGCGGACGATGGCCAAGCGCCATTGGTCTGCGTTGATGCAACAAAACCCGGTCCCTGATGATGGCGATATATTTACAAAGGATTCTTTTAGGTTTATACCTCACCGTCCCCGTCTTAACAATCATCATGTGTATATTGCTTGGGATTTAGCCATCGGCCAGAAGCAGCAGAACGACTGGACTGTGGGCATGGTTGGTGCGATGAACGAAATGGGGTTTTTAATTATTTACGACATGATTAGGGTGAAAACGAATGAACTCGCAAAACTCATATACGACACCTCTGTGCTATACAAAAATCACCTCCAGCAAATTGGTCTGGAACGCGGTCAAATCCAGATGTCCATCATGCCATCTCTCCAAAGACTGTTCGACGAGAAAAAGTTTTACCCAAGCTTCAACGAAGACTTAAAGCCGGTGACGGACAAAGTGGCGAGGGCTAGGGTAGCGCAGGGAATGGTACAGCACGGAAAGGTGCTATTGCCGGAAGATCAGCCTTGGGTAGAGACTTTTCTGGCAGAACTGCTAAGATTCCCCAATGGATTACACGATGACGCGGTTGACGCGTTTTCTTGGTTATGCCGCATGGTTGAAGGTGTATCGCCACCGCGAGCTTCAGCGCAGAAACAAAAACTGAAAAGTTGGAAAGATAAATTAGGTCAGTACATTGATGCTGATGGACTTAACGCGGGCGGAGCTATGAGCGCATGAGTGACTGGGATAAAAAAATCAAAAAAGCTTCAAACGCAAGGAGGCTAAGGCAGAACTCCTTTGCACGCATGGGACTTCGCGCTGTGTCTGAACTAGCGAATATGCCTGTTGACCCAAGTAAGAGTAAATTCGCTAGGAACGTAATAAATCCCTCTCCCGTAGGTGTAGCGTTAATGGCTCTTTCCCCTGAAGTAGCTGCGGACGGGACTTTAGATTCTCCTGAGTACAAAAAAATCCTTAGGGGTAGCAAACGTAAAGGTAAGATACAGCGATGAGCGACGACAGCATAGTTAGAGAGCAGTATGAACGGTATGTTTATGCCCGTGATAATGGGCATGTAGATTATTTAACAAAAGCTGAGCGGTGCGATAACTTCTATAACGGGGAGCAGTGGAACGCGGCTGATAAAGCCAAACTGGCTCGTCAACGCCGTCCGGCTCTAACGTTGAACAAGCTCCTCCCCAGTGTTGCCGCGATTCAGGGGCAGCAGTTATCAAATAGATCAGATGTGAGTTTCCGCCCAAAAGACGGTGGAAACCCAGAAACAGCAATGGCGCTCGACAAGCTGTGGTTACATATTTCTCAAACCAATCACCTTGATGAGCTGGAATCGGATGTTTTCACTGACGGTATCATTACCTCTCGTGGGTTTTACGACGTACGTATGGACTTTAGCGATAATATATACGGAGATGTTCGTATTAAGTTGCTTAATCCTTATAACGTCATCGTTGACCCGGATGCTGAAGAATATGACCCAAAAGCATGGAAAGAAGCATGGTTAACTAAGTGGTTGAGTCACGACGACATTGAGCGCCTTTATGGTAAAGACGTATCGAAGCAGCTCAAAGGTAAAATCCAATCACGCTACGAAATCGGATATGACTTTGTTGACAAGCGCTTCGGGAGCTTCGGTGGCAGCGAACGGAGGGTTGGTGACGAATTCGACCCTGATGCGACACACAGGCGGCGATTCAGGGTTTTAGAGCGTCAGCATAGAACGAAGTCTATCCGACCCCATTTTGTTGATATTATTACTGGCGAGACTCGTGTGATCCCGGAAGGTTGGGGTCCAGAGAAGATTGCAATGGCGGTCCAGTATTACAATTTGCAGGTTATCAAACGCCCGTATGAAGAGATTCATTGGACGGTAACGATCGATGATGTGTTGGCGCACAACGAGAAGTCTCCGTATAGCGACTTCACCATCGTGCCTTACTTCCCCTTTTTCCGCCACGGTACAACAATCGGGCTGGTTGAGAACATGATCGACCCGCAGGAGTTGTACAACAAAACCAAATCGCAAGAGTTACATGTGATCAACTCGACTGCTAACGGTGGTTGGCAGGGCGAAGAAGGTCAATTGGCTAATATGTCCGAAGAGGAGTTGGAACATCGTGGCGCGGAAACCGGGCTTGTCATCATGCGTAAGAAGGGAACCCTTCCGCTTGAGAAAATCCAGCCAAACCAGATCCCTTCTGGACTCGATCGAATCGGCTATATGGCGGCTGAAGACCTTAAAGAAATCTCAATGGCCTCAGACTCCCTCAGAGGATTCGACAGAGAAGACGTAGCCGCGAAAGCGATTATGACCAAGCAGGCGATGGGCGCATCAAACTTCGCCATGCCATTGCACAATTTACAGCGCACTCGCGGCTTGTTGGCCTATCGGGTACTGGATCTGGTACAGCAGTACTACACTGAAGAGCGCGCAATTACCGTGACCAAATCGGATCTGGCGGCTCAGCCAGAGACCCTTACTGTGAATCAGATGTCGCCAGAGGGCGAGATTCTGAACAACTTGCAGGCCGGTGAGTACGAGGTTGTGTTGACCACTGTTCCGGCTCGCAACACTTTTGAAGAGTCTCAGTTCCAGCAAGCTAAAGAACTACGTGAACTAGGTATTATGATTCCGGACGACATTCTCATCGAGAACTCAACCCTGTATCGTAAACACGAGATTGCCAAGCGTCTGAAAGAAGCAAATGGCGGTGGTGAGGCTTCGCCAGAACAGCAACAGATGATGCAACTTGAGCTTCAGATCAAGCAGCTTGAAGCGCAGAAGATGGCGGCTGAGGCCAAGAAGATCGAGGCGGATGCGGTGCTCTCCCTTGTGCGTGCGCAGGACATTGCTGAGGGTGAAGAAGGTGATGGCGGCATGATGGAAATGCGCAAGATGCAGAACGAGAACGAACGGTTCTTGGCTCAGCACGAAGCGGATATGAAGAAACTCGACGCAGAGCTTGGGTATAAGTATGCCGAGCTGGATCAGCGTAGAGCGGAATCTGATCACAAAGCAAACATTGATAAAGCCAATGTGTTGACCAGTATCGAGTCAGCCCGCCGCAAAGCGGATAATGACGATGCAAAATCCCAAATCGCCGCCCACCAAGCACAAACCCAACGTAAGGCTGCGGAACGCCCCGCACCGAAACCCGCAGGAGGGAACAAATAATGGCAAATGGTTATGACGAGAATAAGCGACGTGCCGCAGAGGGTCGTAGTTTCCAGCGTAGGAGTGGTTTTCCAAAAATAAATTCGGGTAATGCCAGCGCGAGCGGATCAATTGATAACCCGAACGCACCGGAAACTGCCCAAACACGCAATGCTAAAGCGAGAGCGTCAAACAATAGGCTTAATAAACCTACTGCAATGAAAACAGGTCCAAGCGAAGCAATGGGTGCGCGCAAAGCTCGGTCAGGTAGGATGAATATTATCAAAGCAAATGAAGCCACTGGTGAATATTCTAAAAATAGGCCAAGTCCGCGCACTCCTAAGCCGAAGGGTCGCGCTGCGCGTGCTACAGCACCCGGTATGCTGAATACTGATATGAAGAACTACGCGGCACAGAACAAAGCGGCGGCTCGGGCAAAGATGGTACAAAACGCTAAAGCCGGTGCTTTGAAAGGCCTGCGCGGTAATCTGATCGGTATACCGCTCGGTGCAGCAATCGGTGTTGCTGTAGGCCAAGGCAGACGTACACCAACAACTAAAGGCCAGATGGGCCGTGTTAATAAGCTTCCCCCCAAGCCGACGACTGCGCCGATGGTGAGTCCTCAAGTACAGGCCCGCCAGCAGGCTTTGATTAATGCAAACCCCGGCATGGCCTCTTTGGCAGAGCAGGATTTAAACAAACGTAAAATGTAACCCTAATAGGAGCCACCCCTATGTCTGAAGAAAATGAAGTAGTTGAAGAAGAAGTAATTGATCGCGGCGATGAAATCCTTGCGGAAGTGGAGGAAGAAGTTGACGCGATTGAAGCCGAGGAAGAAGAAGCTGAGGAAGCCGACGGCCTCGAGTTAGAGGACGAAATAGAAGATGATGAACCGAAGGCTAGAAAAGAACCGATGCTCCCTAAATCTAGGTACGACTCCGTGGCGGCTAAAAACCGCGAGTTGGAAGCGCGGATTGCCGAGATGGAAGCGGCCGGAAGGAACAAACAAGCGGCTCAACAGCGTGAAGAGCAAACTGCTAACATGGAAGACTACATTTCGCAACTGGACGCGGATTACGCCGAAGCTGTGAAAGATGGTGATACGGATGCTATGTCCCGTATCCGTAAAGAACAACGTAATGCTGAGCGCGAGATGTATCGTATGGAGATGCAGGAGTCTGATCAGAGGTCAGTATCTCAGGCACAGGAACAAGTGCGCCTTGACCTGACCATCGATGCTATTGAGTCTCAGTATGACCAACTGAATCCGGAATCTGACAACTATGCGCAGGATGTAGTGGACCAGATACAGGAGCTACGATCAGGGTTTGAAGCGACAGGCCGCTACACCCCAACGCAAGCGTTGGTTCGTGCAGTTAAGTTCGTACTCCCGGATAACCCTGCGGCGGCAGCGCAAGCTGCTCCACAGGCCAAACCGAAAGGCAACTTGGGTAAGAAAGTTGCCGCGGCCAACGCCCAACCGCCCTCAATGGATGGCGTCGGTGACCAAGGCAACTCAGGTGGCAAAACCACGGCTGATCCATCTCCAATGGAGATGACTGAAGACGATTGGGCCGCATTACCTGAGTCTACTCTTAAACGTATGCGTGGAGATGCGTTTTGAGTAAACTACGAGACAAAATTCTCGCACGGCGCGAGGCCTACCTCACTCGTGAAAATATGACACGAGAAGAGTATTTGGCTAGTAAATCTGAAAAAAAGGCAGCCGCTAAAGCGCGGTATGAACGCAGACAACAGGAGGCTAATTCAAATGGCTAAAGGTAAAAAAGGCGGCGGCGGCAAGAAGTGCTAAATGCCATACGCCCCCGGTAAAAATCCACTACGCCCAGACGAAGCCACGCGACAAGCGATGGCTGAGTCTCGTATACGCAATGCAAATGCGTCCCCACAATCAGTGGGGCACGCACTTTCGCAAGGCGTACGGACTATACCGGGAGGAATTGCACGACTTCCTTTGTTACCTGCTTACTTGGCAGGCGATGTGCCCCCGGAAGCAGACCAACGGCTCATTGGCGGCGTCGTTGACCGCGCAATGGGTGTAGACCCCAATTATCAGCCGAAAGCGGACTTTGAAAAGATTGCTTATTACGGCGGTCAATTTGCAGATGTCGCAATCCCCGGTACGGTGATTCCTAAGGTTTATCGTGGCTTAAAAACAGCATCAGAAGTCCCTTTTGATGTTACTCGACGTCAAGCAGGAGGTCTTCGTGACGTTGCTGATGCGTTCAAGAAGGGTTATCAGGAAGACGTAGCCAAAGGGCCAATCCTAGCGCAGAAGGAAGATTTCCCTGAAGCTGTACAGGCTGGTGCACCAATGACGCGGCGTAAGTTTAATACGCTGGCTGCGGGTACAGCCGCGGCAGCAGCAATCCCTGCGACTGCGTATCAGGTTACTAAAGCGCTGGACGCGCCGGTTGCAGAAGCCGCAGCAAAATCGTCGGCGCACGTTGCACCGAAAGCCGCAGCCGCAGTAACGCGTCTTGTTACACCCGAAGGTACAGCACTTTTATCCAAAATGGATAGCCGTTTACTTAATCATCAAGCAATGAATGCGGCTCGATTAAGGCATAGTGCTGAATTCTCCGCTCTTCAGAAACAGATAGACGTAGTACCGACAAAAGCATACAGAAGCGATAAACTACCGGGCGAGTACGGAAAAGTTTTTGACGAGTATGATAACGCTCTAGCGAAAGATTTTCTTGATGCACCACGACGGTATGATATTAACGAAGCTGCATTAAATGCAGAGAGGCAGTCTGCCGTCCCTCTGGAAACAGAATACCGCCATACTGGAAAAATCAAAGACTATTTGGGTAGAAAACAACTACAAGCGGATAAGTTTGGAGACCGTTTTCCATCGTTGAAAAGGGTTAACCAACTAAAAAAAGAGAACCTGACAGACCGCGGTTTCAAGGGACAACTTTCTGGGAATGAAGCTGCATTCTCTAATATGCAACAAGCTAAGAGAATGCACATGGATGTTGGTTATCGTATAAATGTAAGTCACGATATTAAACGTGCCATGAATGCTGAGCGCAAAGGCATAAAACAAGACGTTAGTATTTATGGTGATGACTTTAAGTGGGCGGAACACGCTGCTATTAAAGATTTAGTTAAGCTTCAGCGTGAGTACGACAATGCTGTAAAATTTGGACAAACAGATCGAGCTAAATCCCTTTATGACGATGTTCAAACCGTCCGTGCGGAGCTATCCTTTTATGATAAGGGCAGAAAGTACGTCACGGGCGACATAGGAATCCCTAATGTTAATGAGGCGCGAGCATTTAATAGCGAACCACAGTGGGTAAGGGACCGTATTGATTACAGTCCTTACGAGGGGTCTTTCCGTGTCGTTGATGATCAAACGGGAGAAGCCTTTATATTCGGTTCATCTCAACCATCAGAAGCAGTCGATTTTGTTAAAAATCCAGATAAATGGGTAAGACTAGATAATGGTCATTATGGGCGAGCAAAAGATTACCCTTGGATGCGTAAAGAGTAATTGTTGCATTTTTTACAACACTTGCTACCATTCTAATATTCGAAGCCGGTGAGCGATAACATCGGGGTCTATCAGAACGACCTAAAAGGGTTGAACCAAAAGTCCGCAGGCTCAAGCGATATGAGTATTTTGACAAACCATTTGTATTTAACAGCATAGGAGATTGCCACTATGGCATTGACTAACTTTGCTGCACTTACAGACGAGCAGAAAACAGTCTGGTCTATGGACTTTTGGAAGCACGCCCGTAACTACAGCTTCATGAACAAATTCACTGGCACAGGCCAAGACTCACTCATTCAACGCGTAACTGAACTGCGCAAAGATGAGCGAGGCGCTCGTGCTGTAATCACCCTCGTAGCTGACCTGCTTGGTGACGGTATCGCAGGAGACCGTACTCTGGAAGGCAACGAAGAAGCCATGCGTTCTTACGATCAGGTTATCCGTATTGACCAACTGCGTCATGCTAACCGCAATATGGGTAAAATGAACGATCAGAAATCCATCGTCCGTTTCCGCGAGCAGTCTCGTGACAAACTGGCTTATTGGATGGCTGACCGTATGGACCAGCTTGCTATCCTCACCATGTCTGGTGTTGGTTACGGCGTACACACCAACGGTGCTACCCGTGTAGGTTCCGACCTGATCAATCTGGAATATGCTGCTGATGTTAAAGCAGGTTCTGCTAACCGCGCTTTCGTCTGGGACGGTACTAACAAAGTTCTGTCCACCACTCAGACTCAGACTGACATCACCCTTGCCGCTGATAAACCGACTTGGGAAATGTTCGTTGAACTGAAAGCACAGGCCAAGAACAACTACGTACGTCCAGTCCGTACTTCTGACGGTATCGATTTCTACCATGCTTTCGTTACTCCAGATGCTATGGCTGCTCTGAAGAAAGATCCAAACTTCATTGCTATGGTTCGTGACGCCGGTGTTCGTGGTGCTTCAAACCCACTGTTCAAAGGTACTGATACCATTATGGTTGACGGTATTGCTATCTCTGAATATCGCCATGTATTCAACAACAAAGGTCTGGCAGATGGTTCCCGTTGGGGCGCTTCTGGCGACGTAACAGGTTGTCGTATGCTGTTCTGTGGTGCTCAGGCTCTGGCTTTCGCCGACATCGGTGCTGCCTCTTGGGACGAAGAAATGTTTGACTACGAGAATCAGATCGGTATTTCTACTGGTAAGATCTTCGGTTTCCTCAAACCACAGTTCCATACTGACGTGACCAACTCTGTTGAAGACTTCGGTATTATGACTGTAGACTTCGCCACTGGAGGTAACGACTAATGGCTATTTCTAAAACTTATGGTCACCAAGACCAACTCGTATGCGTTGCAGAAATTGCCGTTGATGCGGATCTGGCAGCAGGTACTTATGTACTGGCTGACCTGCCGTTCGATGCCATCATCCTGAACGCAAGTCTGGTTGTTGAAACTGCTGTAACTGGTATGACTACCCCAACCGCTGCGCTGCAACTGCATCGTGCCGGTGGTGCGTATGACACCCCAGTTGCTCTGTTGGGTGCAACCGCAATCGACGCCGCTGCTACTACTGGCGCAACCAATGCGACCGTTGCATCTTCTGATGCGATTCGTATGGACGAGTCTGTAGACGTAGAAGTGGTAATCGCAGGTACTGGTACTGCTACCGCTGGCCGCATTTATGTGGTTATCGAGTACACTCGTACTGAGCGTGCACGCGAAGTTCGCTAAGGGTTCACACCCTCGGTGATGAGAAGGGGGTCTTCCGTAAGGAATACCCCCTTTTTTCTTTAAACTACACGACCCTATAGGGTTGGGAGACTAGAATGCCTGTAGAAATGGTACTACACTATGACCATCGCCACGTTTCTAAAACTGGTCGTATTGTTGGATTTAAAGCTGATGTCCCATCGATGATCCCCGACGATGTGGTGGCTGAATGTGTTGCTTTTGGTGCTCGTAGAACAGACAGTAAACCGGCTGTATCTGCCCCACCGAAGCCAAAGAATGAAACTGCTCCAAGCGGTATTGCTCGTAGTGATGCAATCAAGGCCGCTTTGGTAGTATTGAAAGAAGAAAACGACGAATCTAAGTTTGCTGGAACGGGTCGCCCGAAGGTAAATGAGGTTTCTAAGATGGCGGGCTTTACCGCTGATGCTAAAGAAGTATCGGACCTTTGGGACGAATTGAATGGCTCTGGAAACGAGTGATATTTTTAATCTTTTAAGACTTGAATTAGACGACAAAGAGTTGCCGGGTAACGGCGACTCTTCGTTCTCTCTTTGGTCGAATGAAGA
>Ga0099851_1000242_pt1 | contig 22724 bp, 20 predicted proteins | sample CB_VirMetaG_6_FD_78176 | JGI IMG/M metagenome (GOLD analysis project Ga0099851, IMG submission 78176) | Freshwater to marine saline gradient viral communities from Chesapeake Bay - CB_1508_2 Viral MetaG | ecosystem: Environmental > Aquatic > Marine > Coastal | place: USA: Chesapeake Bay... | reverse complement strand
TTTTTAGAATCAAATTTAGAAGGTACAATACGAATTTGGTACTTTCCTTCTTCCCTTGGTTTCCAATAAACTTTTGTGTAATCGATTTTTTCTTTCTTGCTTGAGTTTCCGGTCGACTGTAATGAGTTTAGTCGTTGTTTAATAGCGTTAATATCCATAAATCTTGTAATTAAGTTTCGGTAGGAAATGTAAGAACGGGAGGTTATAAAACCAAGTTAAAGTTCAACAATCTTATAAATCTTTGTATTCAATTGTTTCAACTCGTTATGGTTGGTTAACAAAATACAATTTTTATAATGTTGCCAGTTTACTCTATATTGTGGGTCAACAACCCCACCATTTAATTTTTTAATCAACTCGTTAAGAGCATTGATAGTATAGAGTGTATTAGTTTCTTTTTTTCTATGTACCAAAATGGTATTTACAGGGATAGAATCAACATTACCCTGTTCTACATTATAGGTAACTACGTATTCGTCAGTACTCTTAACATACAAAACAAACATCTTTTTGTACATAATTGAGTATGATCTAGTAATGTCGTCGATTAAGGCATCTAATTCTTCAAGGCCTGTAAAAGTACAAAATAACTTATTATTCACGTCACGTATATTAATTGGATCGAAATCGTATCCACTATACATATGTTCGGGTTTAGCTAAAATCGTATGTGTTTCCATAACTTGTTTTTACTGATAACTTATATTTTTCAAATATCTTTTGAATTTCAATTTCTATATCTTTTTCGTCTTCTCCAAGCTCAAATAAAAATGAATCGTACGTATATAGTACTATTTTTGTCTGCTTACCTTTCAATAATCTATGAATGTCCATCAAAATGTAAGTGTTGACTGCCGACTCCACATTCTGCAACATATAATTAAAAAGTTTCTGCGGATTCATATTATCCAGTTTGTCTTTTTCAAAACAGTAACCTGAAATCGGCACAATAACTTGTCCTGAGTTATTAAACTCTTTCCAGTTATCGTCAATAAATTTACTTACTTTTTGAAAAAATTCCAGATGCGCATATTCTTTAAAAACGCCTCCGTATAGCTGCTTAAACGTGAGCTCTTTTGCTTCTTTGTATGTGACACCATAGAGGTTCGCGAATGTTTGGTGTACGTCTTGCCCATGAAAATCCATGGCAACCAAACGAGCAGCAAGATGGGGATGGTATGCACTAATATCGAACTCCACGAACCCATACTTCGATATGTAGCTTCTCCTTGAGCCATTTTCTTTATTTAAAGCGGCAAAATTAATGCCATTGAAAGAGTTACTTGGTCTACGAGTTGTTGTAGATAGATTGTAACTGGTAAATACTCGATTGTCTTGGACTGAATAAAATTCGTGGTTTGGTTCATAGTGTTTGTCAAATGTATCTTTATCTATATTAATTCCGTTCTTTTCAATTCCAAAGAATGCCAATACTACCTTGTTGTTATAAAAATCAAAATAGGGTGGTAATTCTTGGGGTATTACACTACGAACGTGCTCATACATATGTTGACACCTTTCATAGTGTTTAGTGATTGGCACAAGTTTATTAGTATTCGGATAATCCGGATATTTGGAGTAAAAATAAGTATGTGCTTGTGGGGGATCTTGTATATACGTAGGGTTTAGGATGGATAGGTCAAGCAGGCTTTTAATTGGAAAATAATATAATGCCGACTTTTTATCGCGTACCCATATACGCTCTATATCTTGTAGTATACCGTCTATAACCGTTTTATTAAGCGAGAAACCCTCACTATGGTCAACACATAACATATAACCTTTTGTGTCATTAAACGGTCTAATATACACTAGAGACAACCCATTAATAGCGGGATGAACGTTGTCATGATAAGGAATAATTTCAACAAATGCCTCTTGTATGGGCTTTTGTTTTAAATAATCCAATTGCTCTTCTGTCTCTATCAACCAAAACATAACCTTGATTGATATTAATATAATATTAGGGTTTTAACTTACCAAATTATTGGTAGTATTTTGTCCAATCAAATCGAAGATATTCAGACAACATATAGAATTTGTTTTTAAAAGACACTAACTCAGTACTGTTTTTATTTACTTTTGCTACATTTTCTTTATTTCCCTTTAAACTCCAATCTATAAAAAAGGGAATAAATAAAGTATATTCTATTTGTGGGCTTTGAGCTACTAACAAATCATATTGGTTTTTATTTATTTCAATATATTGTATTTGATTAGTTTTTTTACAAAAAAACCTTCTAAATTCCCCTACTTGATAATCTTGGGAGGTAGGGGTTTGAGGTAAGTAATAAGGAAAATATGATTCTTGGAAGTTTGATTGTAATTGATCATATTCTAAAAAAACAGGAGCATTTAAGGCATATTCATACGATACTTCAGGATCAGGATCATTAAAATTAAATGCTTTTTTTGTTTTTGATATTGTTGCGATTGATGGTTCTATGTCGGGAATTGATGTAATTGGGAAAAGCTCTTGGATTGGAAGATCTTGTGGAGTTTTTCCGGTAAATATTTTTCCTTGGGAGTTTTTCCAGTAATATCCTACATAAGGAGTTCTAGAATTAGAAATGGTATATTCATTTCCACTAGTATAAAGATTAGTTTTTATTTGAGATAAAGGATAGTAGGCCATATTATAATACTAATTCTTTAAAAAATTTAACTAATTTTGGGGTTGGTAAAACGTCTACTTTTGAAGTAGTTACTGAACAGTGGGTATAAACACCAGGATTAGTAGTCCAGGTGGTTCCCTTTGGTGGGAATAAATGGTCAAAAGTTGTCTTTCCATTCCATTTATAACTTGGAAGAGAAGAAGGATACTTATTCTTTAAGTTTATCATTAATTGTTTTAAGGCCTTTATTTGAGCATCTGTTACTTCTTGAGCCCAGTTAATTCCTTTATGACTATAAGGATTACCATTATAGTCTACTAATCGTACTGGTTGAAGTTGGGTGGATGGGATTGGGTTGCCATTAGAATTAAGGGTTTCATTTTTGCAAGCTCCAAAACCTTCTAAACATATTCCTATAGATGGACCATTTACATCTTTTCCTTTTACACCAGCATGATACGCTATATAGTTATCAGGAATAACTTGTTCTACGTGTCCACTAGCATCTATGATAAAATTATAAGTTAAGCCTCTCTTATTTAGTACCGCTACACCTGAACGTCCTTTGTCAGAAAGTTGGTTTCCAGCACTATAATGAATTATAAATTGAGTTTTAGTACGAATTTGTCTTGAATATCCTTTAGGATTAAGAGGGAAACCACTTGTTATAGTTTTATCTAAATAATCACCTGTTCCAAGGTTTTCTATTTCTGGTGGAGTGAAAGGTACACCAACACTAGTTCCCCATTCTTCTATTATAGAGCCTTCTGTGGTTTTAGGTATAGCAACAGATTCAATACTAGTAGTCCATATATTACCTTGTATTGAATTTGAAATTCCCTTAATAATAAATTCCATAGTTTTAGGATAATTTTCAGGTAAAAATTCAGAATCAATAGAATATTTTTGGTATATTTTCATACCTGAAAGTCCATCCATTACTAGATTTAAGTTAAAAGGTAAAAATCCGGATGTTGGAGATGAAGTATAATTATTTGTTGTTTTTCCTTCTTTAGTAGATAACTGTACATCGTATTCTAATAATTGGGTTAATGTAGAGTTAAATTGGTTAAAAGAATCTTCATTCCATTTTGGATATCTATCTGTAAGTCTAACTAATCCTGTATCTCTAGGTAATAGACTTTTAACAAAGTCATTATAAGCATTTACTACCTCAGAATACCTGGTTTGGGTTTGTTGGGTTTCTTGTTCAGGGGTTGGAGAGCTAGGACTTGTAATTTCGGATGCTATTCGAGGTTTAGTTCCTTTATTTAAATTAGCTAAAAAAGTAGCATCTTGACCAGTAACATATCCCCCTGCTGTAGAACCTATAGTAACCATAGTAGCTAATTCAGGAGTAATAGAAGTTTGTAATTGTATATCTCTTATAAAACTTCCAAGTCTATCAACACCATATACTTTAAATTTTGGGGTTGTTGGATTTACTAAAAAAGATTCACGGTCAGGAAGAGATACTTCATCAATAAAAACTATTTTTCCAGTATCAAGATTTACACGGGTTGATACTTTATTAAAATTACCTGTTGATTTATTAAATCCATCACATAAACCATTTAATAGATCTATTAAACGTACTTTTCCTTCTTTATCTTTAAGTCTTTCTATTAATTTTAATATAAAAACAAAGTTAAAATAAACGTACATTAATTTGATATATGAATTATTTCCTTCTGTTACAGTACAAACTTCACATTTAGAGTAAAGAATACTATTTGATATATTTTTTTGCCAGATTGCAATTCTTGGGTCTGAGGGAATTATACGAGGGGCGGAATACACAATAATATCTTCTGAATTAACATCATCAAAATCAATTAGTTTTCCATCGTTTGTTATTTCGGGAATGGTTTCTTTTTTTAAAAAATCTAAAAATTCACCAAATCTAACATAATATTCTACTTTATTGTCACTACCATCCCAAGTTTGAGTAACATAATCTACATACTCAATAGGGTTTCCATCATCATCTTCTCCCCAATTTCCTTCAATTGATTGCATACCATCTAACCATTTGTAAGTTTCTGGGAGTGAAAATTGGTATTGAATATTAGCAAATTTATTACCTATAGCACTAGAATAAGCATAAGCTACTATAATGGAATCAGTATTATTAGGATCAAACTCAGAACCTGTAGGAGTTGTTGTAGCTGGATTTAAAAGGTTTACTTTAAGGGACTCAATAATGTCTCCTGTGCTTCTTAAAATTACAGTAATATCATAAGATCCATCTTTATTAAATACCCAATTAAAATTAACAACTTTACCTACAATAGCATCATAATTACCGTTTGATTCTTTTCTTTGTTCTTCAATTTTATCTAATATATTACTATATTTGTAACTTCCATTTAAAAAACCATTCGATAAACTAAAGGTGTTATCTGAAATAAAAGTATCTGAGTCTTTAAAATAGCAATTATTGCCCCATTCTAAAAGCATTAAATAACCTAATCTTAAATATAAAGTATTAATTATATCAAATTGAGTTTTATTATTAGCTTTAATTTGTACAGTTGCTGTTTTTAATGTTCCCCTAGATTCAGTTTTAATTGTTGCCGAAAGAATACCAGGCATTGGAGAAAAACCCCATGCAGGACTTCCTAATCCGTAAGCACCCATATTATTTACTGCGGGACTTGGATCTAGTCCTGATCTTTGAGAGTAGGAATTAAATCCGGATTCATCTGATACTCCATTAAAAAGAACATATTTTTCAGCCATTTCACTCCCATAAAGAGTACCACCAAAAGTTCCTGTATTTGTTATTTCTCCACTATCCCAATCTTTTGTTTGAACATCAATTACATCGGCTGATGAAATTAATTTAATCCAACTAGTTTTATTATATTCCCAAACTAACTGATCAGGGCTTTTATTAATAGAGCCTAAAATAGCTTGACGTGCATTTATCTGATCAACTACATATGGATCAAAACCTTCTCCTACTATGTTACTCATATTAAGAATTTATTGTGTTAAAATCGTTTACTACAGCATTATAAAAAGCAGGAATTCTAATTTGTATTCCCTCAGGAATTACTAATGTACTTTGATCTAATTTATCAGTATTAGCAATAGAAATAACCCACCATAAAGAGCTATTTTTATAGTATTGTTGAGCTAAAACATCAAATCTATCTCCTTGAGTAGTATAAACATAGATATCATCAGAAGTAACAGGTACCTCAGGATAACGAGAAGTAACATATGTTAATTTCTTGTCAATTTTTGTTTTTGGTATGTTTTGATATCTATTCATTTACTTTTATTTATGAACCCCAAACCCAATCTGGTCCTGTATAGGCATCTATTTCATTAGTTATTGTTTGGATTTCTTCTGTTGTTGTTGGTGGTGGGATTGTGTATGGAAGATCTTGATAAAGAGAACCATTTTTATTTTCTAAAGAAATATATCCTTGATTTGCTTCTGTTGTTACTAATCCAGTTTCATCATCACCATAGAAACTTAATTGTTGTTTTCTTGGTAAGAACTTTTGGATTGGTGTAAAGCTAAATCCTGTTACTCTTATTATATGAGGAAGTTGTCTAACTGAATTATCTACGGCGCCGTCAGTATCGTTTATTCCTATTTCCCAAGGAGTATCTTCTTGAATATCATAAGTTAAACCTGTTATAAAGCCAGGTTGTTCATAAACATAGCCTCCTATTGTTAATTGGACTAAATTACCTCTCATAAACCCATTACCACTATAATCAGGAGTTAAAGTAGAAGCTAAATAGTTTAACTTTTTATACATAGGAATAAGCTCTTCTTTTGATTGAGCAGCAACCGTCCAAGATAATGACATTTGTCGAGTAAACCCATTGTAGGTGTAAAATTGTTCACCTCTTCCTAAGTAATTAAAAGGATTCCAAGTAGCATTATAAGAATCTTGAACTGGGCCTAAAAGCGCTCTAAAATGTAAAAAGGTTTTAAATGTAGGAGAATCATTATCTATAACAGCTATTCTAAAATCTACTAAATCATCTAACTGAGCATCTGTACTGGATGTTTCGCTTCTATATATAGAAACAGAATTAATTACGTCTAATCCTTTTTTAAAACTTCCTGGGACTCCATCTAAAGCTCCTAATCCATAAAAAGAATTTCCTTCTAGATTTGTTACTCCTTTAGTATAACTAACATAACTTTTTCCAGCTCTTTGTCCTGGTTGGCCTTGGTTAGTTCTTAAATCTATATTTTTAGTATTGTAATCTAAAGAATTAGGTGTTGCACCAGATTGTTCTGCTAAGTTTTTATCTTGGCTACGAAGGGTAGCTCTTAATTTTTGTCTAAAATCTTGGATTTTAGGAGAAGCATACCCGTTTTGAGTAACTTGAGAAGGTTCTGTTTCTGTAAGTTCTGCACTATAGGTCCAATCATTAGTTCCTACAGAATCTGCAGTAGAAGTATGGTTCGATGATTTAGGTGCTTTTGAAAGTGGAGTTTGGCTGGTTTTTGAGTATCTAATATTAGTTGTTCCTACACCTAATACAGCTCCCGGACCTCCAGAATATGTTATTACATTAGCACTACCATTGTTTAATATAAAACTTTGATTATCATAATTAATAGACGTCCCTAAATAAGAACCTCTTAATAATTCTGCTAATCTGTTTTCATTTATTGGTTGGGTTGGTTTTACTTTAACACCATATAAAGCATCATTATTGGCATAAGCACCAGTATTAGCAAATGGGTTTACACCTTGTTTATTTAAATGTCCTCCAAAAGCAACTACTCCTGCTTGAGCTAAAGTAGATAATGGAGTATAAATACCTTCATTCAATACACCACTAGTTTGGGTACGAACTGCTGTTCTAGAAAGTAATTCTTGTTTAGAAGTAAAAAAGATACCATTTGGAGATTTAGTATCAGTAAACATTTTACCTAAACGTAAAACATCTAATTCGGAGTCTCTTACAACATTAATACCTCCACGGTTAAGATAATCTGTGGTTCCTATATACGGAGAAATATCATCAGGGATAGCGGCTTGTACGTAAGGTTGTCCGCTATCTCCTCCCCCAATTCTATCTTTTAGATATCGTAGGGATTTAAGATCCGTTTTTAGGTTAATTAAACCCATTATTCAGGTAAGTTGTCTAAGTATTTGTCAGGGGTTCTACCATCTAAATCAAGTTGTGATTTAGCTAAACCAGCAATTTGAACTGTTTGTCTGTTATATTCTAATGGTTTTTTACCATCTAAATCTAATTGTGATGTTGCTAAGTCTTTTTGATATTGTGAAGCACCATCATATTTTTTAGGTGATTTACCATCTAAACCGGTTAATGCTGAACCTCCTGTTTGTAATTTATCTAATAATCCCATAGTTGTATTTTGTTATAAATATTTAAGTTATTAAAAATATAATTAAGTAGAAGATACGTTAGATTTAAATGTTGACATTCCTATAACTGTTCCTACTTTTTCAGAATCTAAGTATATAGATCCTCCTGTTCTAACTGCTGAAACTAATTCTCGTAAAAGAGTAACAACTTCTCCATTTCCTCCTCCTAATAAATTGGTACCTCCTATAACAATATCATCTTTATTAAATTTTTGTATAGGTTGACCTGGTCGTATAATAAAATCATCAGCTGCTTCTTGTTTTTTTATGGCTTCTTCTCTATTAACTGCTCTTATATTACGAGAAAGATCACTTTCTCCAAAAGGATTTAAAGTAAATAAGGAACCACCAGAAGCTATAGTATTAGCAAAAGCTTTTGCAAAATTTGCTATTTTATCTAAAGTTCCTCCAGTTACTAAATCACTAAATACTTCTTTAATTTGATCCATAGCTATATTAAACTTTTCTTGAGCATCTAGTCGTTTATTGGCTGCTTTTATTTCTTTATCAGAGGCTTCTCCAAGAGCATATCTTCGAGCTAATTCGTCTTGACCTGCTTCTTTTAAAAGAGCATATTGTTGTTTTGAAGTTTCACCAATTAATTTTTGTTGAATAAAAGCATCTGAAAGTTGGTCAACAGTTAGTCCTGCTGCTTTTGCTAGGGCTTCTTGTTGAAGAACATTCATATTTTGAAATTCTTCTAAAGTTCCAACTTCTTTAACAGCAGCTTCTGCAGCATCTACAAACTTACCTTGTAAAGCTAAGGCTCTTGCTCTATCAAGATTTAAATTTTTACCAGTTAATAGTTCAGCTTCTAATTCTGATGAAATTGATTCTTCAAAGTTAAGCATAGACATTGAAATATCTTTAGCTTTATCTAAACTAATACCTAACAAATTAGCTTTAGCAACAGCATTAATTAATTCTTTAGTACTTCCTTTAAATGAAACTAACATCTGTCCGCTTACTTTAGCAGCTTGTTCTAAAAGTTTTCTTTCACTCATAAGAACACCTGTTCGTTTAAAGAATTCTGAGGTTGTTTTTGCGGCTACGTCTAAACCTTTAGTAGCACTCTGTCCACTAGTTATAAAAAATTTATTTAAACTAGCAGCATCCTGAACTTGTAAACCGTATTCTTTTGTTAGTTGAATTTGGGCATCTAAATTATCTTTATTGTATAAAACAGAAGCTGCTGATAGTTCTGAAAGTTCTGCTTGGGCTTGGTATATTTCTTTTGTTAATTTGTATTGGGTTTCAAGACTTCCTTTTATAGATTTAAAATAAGAATCTATACCTTCTGCTTGTGATTTTGATACTTGAAGATTTCTTGATAAGTTTGTAATTCTCTTATCAGCTTCAAACATAGAATCTATAAAGAACTTAAAAACATCAACCGCTGCTTGTATAAGAGCTAAAGGACCTAAAGCACTTTTAATAATAGGACCTAATCCACTAAAACCAGCCTTTAACCCAGCCATTCCTGCACTTTGTACTTTGTTTTGTGATTGAAATTGTTTAAGTAACTGAGCAGCGGCCGTTCCTGATTTGCCTTGGGTTATTTCATCTAATCCAGCTTGTTTTAATTTTTCTTTAGTTAGTCCTCTACCCGTTTGTAATGCTTTTGTTCCTAAAGAAGCAATAGATTCATTTGTAGATTTAATTTTAGCATTATTAATAACAGTCTCACGAGCTGCTTTAGCAGCAAGTTCAAAAGGACCAGATAATTTTCGTAAACCAGGAATATCTTTTACAACTTCTGATAGCGATGAAAACCACATTGTGGATCTATCTAGTTTAGATGAATCATCTACTAACTCTCCATAAGCAGTTACTAATTCTTGAGCATTGTCTCTTGCAGCGGAAAGGTTATTAACTTGTTTTTGGAGGATTTTTTCTTCTTCTTTAGAAGCTCCAATCATTTGATCCATTAAGTTATCAATTTGAGCATTTAAGGACCGAATATTTGATAATTGGGATTGTTGTTCTTTAAGAGCTTTTCCAGTAGCAGAAGCACTTTTAGAGGCTTCATCTTGTAATTTAGCAAATTTTCCTGCAGAAGAAGCAATATCACTATAGTTTTTTCTATAATCTTGAATTAAACTACCTTGTTGTTGTAACTGTCTATTAGCTTTAGCAGTGGCTTCAGATATTTCTTTCATTGAGCCTTTTAAAGCTTCAATATTTTTTAAAGTTTCTTGATTTATGCCTTTAAATTCGTCTGCCATTTATGATAAATATTAAAAGGCATCATTTTTTAGATGCCTTTGTAACATATGTAGGTACTTTAACTTGTTTGTTTTTAGATGCTTCTTCTTTAGCTAAACCTTTAGTCCAGCTATCTTCATTTGGATTTTTGTTTTCTTGATTATACCAATCTTTTAGTTTTTCAAAAGTATATTTTCTTAACCAAATAGGCATATTATAAACAGTATTATAATCATAGCCTCCTTGACCATGAAATACTATTTCATGTATTTGATTAAAAATAGAGAATCTAAAATTAGATAAATTATTAGAGGTCAGGCCAAAAAAAGTTTAGATTAATAGGAATATCGATGACCTCCTCACCATCGATATAGGTTAAATCAACATCCGGGGAAATTGATTTAATGTATAATCTTAAAGATCTAGAGTCAACCGCTAACAAATGATTATCTACAAAATCCTTAATGATATTTTTATCTGCATTTCCTTCAACAGAAACTATTTGGTGCTTTAAACGAGTTGTTATATCAGGAGAAATATCTTTATTGATTTTTTTATATCCTTCGATTTCTTGAGTGATTTTTTGTTCTTCTTTTTCTGTTAGTAATTTAAATTCAATTTCGTTTCCTGATTTTGGGAGAATAAATTTAAAGGTTCCATTAGAAGTAATTAATGATGAATCAAAAGGTTTGTTTTCTAATGTAGATAAATCAATAGTATATTCTTTTTCATTTATAAAAAATGAATAATCTTTACCGTAACCTAAAATACGAGAAGCTACTAAAATAGCATTTTTATCACCAGTAACTAAATCTTTAATATCTATTTTCCCCATTGTTAATGCTTCTAACAATTTATCTAAAACAATACCTTTTTGAATATAGTTTTGGTTAGTTAAAATGTCTTCTTCTTTGGCGGTCATATACTTCATTTCGACAGTACCGCTTCTTAATGGATGGCCTTCAGGATAAACTAATCCCTTTGAAGGTAAATCTACAACTTCTGTAGGAAACTTAAATTCGCTCATAAACTTATTTTGTTATAAATATTGAGAAAAGAAAAAAGCTCGCGATTTCTCGCGAGCTCTTTTATGATTTCTTTTATTGATTAGAAGTTCAATACACAGTAATCTGGTTGAACTGTCATTGTAAGGTTAACTGCTGTATCAGCTGTATCCCAGTTATAATCACCAAAGTTAGCTTCAGTGATAAAGGCACCTTTAATAACCCACTCAGAAACGATATCACCTACAGGACCTAATACATCAAAAGTTAAATCTTTCTTGTAGAAGTCTGAGTAACCGTCACGACCCGTTACTGATTCGTGGTGTAAACGTACCCATTCCATTACTGCTTGTGCACCTGATGGAGTGATAGGATCGAACAAGGTAAACTGAATTGTGTTCCAAGCTGTTACACCTTTAACATAGCGTTGTACGTTTATATGGTTTAATCTAACAGTACCTTGAGTTAAGGTTACAGCACCTACACCTTTAATTTCATAAGCAGGGATACCATCAATGTACATGATGAATCGGTTAGCCTGCTTTGGTTCAAAGGCTGTGAAAAATATTTCGTTTGGATTTAATACTGCCATTTTATTATTTTGTTATAAATATTCTGTCTTTAAAAAAATTATGCTGGGAAAGTAGCTCCTGTAGGTAAGATGTTGAAGTCTAAATAGATGAATTCAGCAGTCTTAGTTGGTTGTAAGTAGATCTGACCTACCAACTGGTTTCTGTCGATTACATCTGGAGTATTATTACTATCATCCATGATTACTCTAAAGGCATACAAACCTTGACGTTGTTGTACTGATTCTAAGTATGGGTTAACTTGATTTAAGAAACTTGTACGAGTAGCGATTGTGTTTTGTTCAAATACTAAATTATTTGCTACTTGAGAAATATAAGATTTTAAAGCAATTAACAATCTACGAACATTTACTCTATCTAAAGCAGAAGATCTAGTTTGTAATGTTTTCTGACCATATACTACGGTTCCAGTTCCAGGGAATGTAGCAATTGGGTTAACTTTATTTGTGTATAAAGAATCGCGATTAGCTTGAGATAATTTCTTTTCAGCTCTTACTACATTACTTAAACCACCTCTATTAATACCAGCAGGTGCAAACCAAGGCTCACTTACGTTATCATTATAAGCATAAACACCACCAATCATAGTTGAAGCTGGTACCCATACTAATTGAGCTGAATCTGGGTCAATTGTTTGAACCCAAGGCCAATAAGCTGCAGCGTATGAAGTATTTTTAGCATTTGCTTGTGTTGATACTGTATTAATGCTTGAACTATAAGGTACTAAATCAGTTACGTAAATATTATCACCTCTATTTTGAGTATTGTTAATAATTGAAGTTACTTGAGAAGAACCCAATGAAGCTTCACTAGCAAACAAACCAGGAGTTAATAAAGTATTAAATCTATAATCGTCTTGATTTGATAACAAACTAATCATGTTATCATAACTAGAACTTAATATACCTTGGGTGTTTGTCACACCAGAGATAATGTTATTATAGAATTTAGCACCTGCTCCAAACAAGTTTCCAGTAGCACCTCCAAAAGATCCACTAGCATTTACTGGGATAGAACCAGTATAAGCAGCTTTTGCAACACCATTATTATCAAAATAGAATGGAGTAGGAGTTAATACATCTGATACATAAACGTATCTTGAGTTGTTTGGATAATCACCAAGTACTTCAACTTGATTATCTACTGAATTGTATTGTCTGTATTGGTTACCGATTACTCTGGCTACATAGTTAGGAGCTGTTGGGTCCATTGACAAATTAGTCCAAGTTTCTAAAACAGTTAAATCATTTGTATTGTCATTACCTTGTCTAACTAATAAAGAGAAAGTACCAGATCCTGTATCATTATTTGTAATCTGCCATCTAACATTATCTAATGATCCTGATATTAAAGATCCACTAGCATCCATACTACCAGTACTGTTCATAATAGTACCTTCAGAGATAGTAGCTAATCTAATAGATTCTGAAGTATTAGTATTTAAAATTGGAGTACCTTGAGAGCCTGAAGTAGTAGCGGAAGTAAATGAACCACTTACTACTCTAGCTACTAATAATGATTCACCACCATTGGCGAAGTAATTATAAGCGGCAATAGAAGTAAAGTAAGTATAAACTTGGCTAGCACTTAAAAAAGTAGTACCAAATCTATTTTGGTAATCACTGTAAGAGGTAACAATTGTAGGAACTTCTACAGGACCTTTTACAGCAGGACCAATAATAGCGGCCCCAACCGTTACTGGTTGTTGGGTGATAAAGGACTGATCGTTTTCTAATGCTAATACGCCAGGAGATATTAATGTTTCTGCCATGTTTTTAAAATTAAATTGATTTTATTCCATAATAAATATGGCAGAGAAAATCAAAAATTAACCTGCGATAGTGATTTCTCCCTTATCTAAATCAATTGTACCTTGACCATACTTAGACTGGAGATCGTTTCCGATTTTGGCTTCTTCTGTTCTTAGTTCATCTAAAAAGTTAACCAATGATGTTTTTTGTAATGTCAATTCTTGAATTCTCATTTCAATAAAACCAAATTCAGTCATTAACTGTTCTTTTTTAGACTGTAAGTCTTTAATTGATTGAATTTCTTCTTGTTCTAAAACTTTTGTTTCCATATATTATAAATATTATTAATTATACAAAGGTAATTTATAAGTAAAACCATCTACTTGAATTGCTAACCAAGCGGATGGATCTCCTAAAACATTTGTTGTACTAGCTCCATATGCATTTGATGGAGTTGACCAAGCTAAAGTTCCTGGGGGTATAACGGTTGATCCTGTTACAAACCATGCTCCTATGTTAGAACCAGAAACTACTGGAATTCCTTGAACATAATTATGGGTTGTACTATCATTTCCAATAGTTACAGTATTAGTACCTCTACCTAAAGCATCATATCCTATTACTATTTCATTAGTTTCATTATCTGCTAACGGTTTAGCTAATCCTCCTATAAAAATTGATTGGCTTGGATTTGTAAGTGTAGTAACACTGCCTGAAATCCATTTTCCTGATTCATCTCCAATAGCAATGTTATCGGATCCTGTTACATTGTATCTAAGAGTTTCAGCTCCTACAGCTACGTTATTATAAGCAGCTACACTAGAAGATAAAGCAGTACTTCCTACAGCTACGTTAGCAGTTCCGGTAATTTTACCTAAAGCATTATATCCTAAAACACTATTTGAATTACTTCCAGCTCCTGCACCTCCTCTACCAACTGTAAGACCATTTAATGTTAATGTGTTTCCATCAAATAATAAATTTGATTCACCATTAATAGTATTAGCAGTACCGGTAGCAGTTAATACGTAATTATTTGTATTATTGTTAATAGTTACTCCTCCTCCACCACCACCAAAAGCACTAGAAGCAGTATAGGCAACATCACCCGTAGAATTATTTAAAACTAAAACTTCAGTATAAGCTTGTTGGGATAAACCATTAATAGCTAAAGATCCAGTTAATATAAAAGAACCCGATAAAGTAATATCATACCCATCAACACCTGTAAAAGCATCAATTGATTGAGAAACATCTGAAGCTTGAACGGTATTACCTGTTGCAATATTAGTTTTAGATAATGTTTTTAAGGCCATATATTATAAATATACGATATTTTAACTTTTAAATTAAAATTTTATCAATAGCATCCATATCAAACATTTCACTTAAATCCTGGTAAGGGCATTCGTGTAATGTTCCATCAAATGAATAATCAAATAAATAGGAATCAATTAATTTGGTTTGTCCTGAAGGAGGGAGTGATTTAACATTTGTATGCATATCATATCCAAAATTTTCAGGTGATGTTCCAATCCAAAATACTGTTGATGGTAGTTCAAAAGCAGCAGCGGCGTGTTGTAAACAAGAATCAATTAAAAATCTTTTATCAGATGCTGATACTAAGCTAAATAATTCCATATTACTCATAGGAGCATTTACTATTTCTGCTCCTGGTATTTCTGCGCTATTAGGTCTACAAACTTGAATAATGTGGTGTGTCTTTTTATATTTGTCGGCAATATACACTCCTAACTCAACAGGCATATCTCGAGTCCAAGTATAATTTAAAGCCTGTCCTTCTAAAATACCCCCATTAGTTTGAATTAATAAAATAGGTTTTGAACGTTGCCAAATCGACGGCAATTGTTTTTGGATCATATTAAAGTACAAAGAAGGAAGTTCTTTTTTGTATTTAATCCCTAAAAGATCAGCCCAGTTTTCAATCAGGTGTTTTTGTTTTAAAATATGACCTGTTTGGAAGTAAGGTTCGTGTCTAAAAACTAATGTATCTTTTCCTAAAATATAATCATCATAAAAATAGGCCATCATACCTACTCTATAAACTCTATAAACATCAGGATGATTTAAGAAAACTTCTGGGTAAGAAGCAACTATAATGATTTTTCTTGATTTGTATTGTTTAGCAAGAAGAGGTAACAAAGCAGTAGCTGCTACGTTTTTACCTAATCCTCCTTCAATGTGCCATACTAAAAACTTATTATTCATATTATTATCTTTATTTTGAACTACAGAAACTAAAACAGGAGATGCTTGACTGTCTTGTGTTTGTAATGATTTAAATTCATTTTCACTTTTTACTTTATAACCTACTTTCATATTTCGTATTCAAAATCATTAAAAAACCATTGATAACTTTCTTCAATTAAACGACAAGCATTCGGACCTAAAACTTCTTCCCAATCTGGTTTAACTGGTTTTAATTCTTGACGAATGATGTGATCTCCAAAAATACCATACCATTTATCATCTTCATAAGTTAATTGTTGAATATTATTAAAATCATGTTGATAATAAGGTATTTCTAAATATTCATAGATACGGTTTAATTGAGCATCAGGATCAGCACAAAGTTCTTCAAACTTAACAAATAAAATATTATTATGAAGATTTTGAACTAAAATTTGATATAAACGATCCATAGAAGGACCAATTGGAGGATTAACTGACCAAACATCAATACGTTTATCAGTTGTAGTGCCTGTTAAGCTACCCCAGTTTGCAATATGGTGATCAATTAAAGGATGTTTTCTGTACTTTTTTTCTAAAGAAGCATAAATACCTCTGATGTCTCTAATCATACAGATCATTTTTGGGTTAGGGTCAAAAGCATTTACAAATTCCCATTCAGCACCCCATCCTCTACACTTGTCAATAACATAAGGACGATCTGTTAAACGATCATAAAATCCATAAAGCCCACCTTTAAGAAAACCCTTAAATCCTTCAAGCATTTGCTCTTCATCTTGGGCTTTAAATTCTAAACTATCAGAAAAAATAGTTCTAGATGCAGCTAACATCTCATACAACCCCGAAGTTGGAGTTGTATGGATGTCAGGATTCTGCATTAATATATTTTGGATCAGAGTTGATCCAGCCCTCGGAAGAGAGCTATTGTAGAATATTTTTTGAGGCATAACATTATTATAATAACTATTTTTTAAATAAACAAGTTCTCCTATTAGAAGAACATGTTACTTACACTTCCAGAAACAACAGCTACTACAGAAGTACCTTGTTCGGTTGCTAAAGCGTCTAAAATAACGCTATCATCTTCACCCCAAGTAGTAATAGTTGAACCAGATAATACTACGTTAGTAGCATAAACAGTTTCAAAATTTACTACACTACCTGATTCGAAAGTGCAGTTTCCATACATTACACGGAAATTAACTTGATTAGCTCCTAAAGCATATTGGTTAGCTACAGCTGCTATGTAAGAACCAGTTACATAATTAGTAGTTTGATCGAAAAGGTCAGTTTGTTGGGCAAGGGCGATAACAGGGGAAATTTCGCCAAAAATCATAGAATTGCTCATAGTTATATTTTGTTATAAATATATCATTATCATTAAAAAATATATGAATTTTTAAAGAGAATATCCATTTGAGTAATTTTGTTTTTCTCTAGTTGTAAATAATCTAATATATCTTCAATATAAAAACCATATTGTTTCATTACTGGAACTATTTGGTTAATTAATGGAGCTTTAACGTTATAGTCTGTAACAGATACTTCTATTAGAACATACTTAGATCTCATAATAGTTGATCTTCCACTTAAAAGAATATCTAATTCAGCACCCTGTACATCCATTTTTACTAAATCAATTACCTCATCAGCAAAATACTTTTTATTGTCTAAAGTATCTGTTTCTACTGTGATTTTTTCAAATTTACCGTCGGCATACCATTCGGTATTTTCTCGGTATAATGATGCTCCTGTTCCTATTGAATTTGCTTTTTCAACAAATAATTCTGCGGTACCTTGTTTATTAGATAAAGCAACAATTTCATAACCATGTTTCATTTTTTGTAAATAGGGTTCACAATTTGGGTTTGCTTCTACCATTACAATAGTACACTCCGGAGATAATCGAGTAATTGCTTTGGAAAAATCTCCAACATGAGCTCCAATATCTAATATTCGTTTTGGCTGACTATAATTTATAAGTTTGATATAATCCATCTAAATATTCCTCCCATTCTTTTATTCTATAATCCCAACTCCATCTTTGATTGTAGATATTAACTTGGTTTTTTAAGTGAGACTGTAGTTTGTTTTGTTTTATTAAATCAATTTCTTTATCTAAAATTTCAGCAAATTTATATGCGTGTAAATCAGAATTTTGTAAAAAAGGATACATTTTAGCCCAACCCTCTGTTGTTTCAGGTAATGCTCCAATATTAGGAGTTATTACTCTTAATCCAGCACATAAAGCATCAATTACAGCAATACATGATGTTTCTTCAAACGTATTAGGATATGCTAAAATATCAAATTCTGGTAGTTCTTTTCTTAATTCGTCATTAGGAATAGATCCTCTATAAACTACACCAGGTAATTCTTCGCATTTTTTATAAAGGTGTTCGTATTGGGATTCTGATGATTCGGCAAATTCTGGGCCATATATTTTACAAGAAGAAAAAATATGTAATTCACAATCTCGCAAATTAAGTATTTCCCAAGCTTTTAACAAAATATCTAATCCACGCCATGGAGTTGACGTATAACACAATTTAATAGTGTTTTTAACACCATATTCCTTTGGGTTCACACCAATACATGCATTTTTTAATACAGTTGTTTTATAACCAGGTATGCTAAACATTTGTCTAAATCGTTCTGCTTGCCAATGGCTAACAAATACAAATTGGTCAATTTTATCAATCCATTCAGGATCACTTAAAAATTGAATTGCTTGTTGGTCGTAAGATAGCTGGTTCCAAAAAATGGTCGGTTTTGAAAAGTCGGCATACGTTAGATAATTAAATATAGAAAATTCCTCCTTATAATTTAAAGGAAGTCTTTTCATTAATTCATCATACATTAACTCGGTACCACCTTTTGGTTTATCAAACGTATCCATTCTTTTTTATAAACTTTTGAAAATTACCTTTAAATTTTTTAGTACCAATATGATTACAAGTAATAGTAGGATCAACCCAAACTCTATATCCTAAAGATTTCCATTTATTACACATTATGTAATCTTCTGATATTAAATCCCCGTTTTCTACTTTAATATCAAATACCATTCTATGTTTTTCTCCCTCACTAGTGTATTCCTCGCTCATCTCCCATAGTTTTTCTAAAGCAAATCTAGAAACTTTCATGAATCCGGTTCCTACTCCATCTACCTGTATTAATTTTTTATCTTCTGAGTATTTGAGTTTTTTGTCTACTAGTTTAACAGTATAACCTTCTTTATCTGTTTTTTTAATTAAAGATCCACCAATTACTGGTTCGGGTCTAGAAAGAAGATTAAAAAACCATTCTGGTTCCCATTCAATGTCTGAATCAATAAAAAATAAATCATCGTATCCTCCATCTAAGGCTAGTTTTACAAGGCTATTTCTAGCTCTTTGAATTAATGAATCGTAGCTAGTGTAAATTGCATGTACAAAAATATCTTCCTTTTCTGCTATTTTAACTGTTTGTACTAAACTATTAGCAAACCAAACATCAATTCTTCCGTCATAAGAGGGTGTTCCAATTAGAACTCTACGCATACTATTAATATATTAACCTTTTTTTAAAAAACCAAACTTAATTATATATTAAGTTACACTAATCAGTATACCATTTGTAAAGTTTAAATTCTGAGATCCTGGAGGGTTTCCAGAAATTATAACAGTGCCTGAGTAGCCTGCTTGTTCTTGAACAATACCTGCAGAGTTTACTAAGACACCATTAGATGAATATTTAGTACTACTAATGCTTATTTCTCCATCGTCTTTAACTTCAAAAATTTTAGTTGTACCAGAATCTTCTACAAAAAATCCAGAAGTAGCATTAGTTGTTCCATCTCCTCTTACATGTAATTTTCCAGAAGCACTATTAGTACCAATACTTACTAATCCAGTAGATCCAATATTCATTCTATCACTTCCACTAGTGTAAAAGGTCATAGAAGAATCAGCAGAATTGAATAATGTTGCTTGTCCTGTAATTGTTTGTCCAACATAAAATGAATCTGCAATACCTAAAGTGCCTGTTGTAAATCCAAGATATGCTAAAGCATTAGAACCTGTATTTACGTTTTCTATACGAGCAGCAACTCCAAAAGCATTATCATCAATAACTGTATGTAATTTGCTTGTTGGGGTAGTAGTTCCTATACCTACATCACCTGTTGAACCTGTAACAAACATTCTTATGTTGCCTGCTCCATCTGAGATAAAGATGTTGTTGTTTTGGGTCCCAAAACCGTTTGCTGTAGTTGATCCAAGAATTACGTTATTTGCACCTGTTGTAATACAACAACCAGCCTTAACACCTAATCCTGTGTTATTAGCTCCAGTAGTTGTAGCTCTTAAAGCATAACTACCTAAAGCTGTGTTACATGAAGCTATATTACTAAATAAAGAATTATAACCTACTGCTACGTTGCGGGAGTTTGTAGTATTGTAATATAAAGCATTTTTACCTAATCCAATGTTATTTACTCCGGTAGAGTTACAATATAAAGCACTTGTTCCTAAAGCTATATTATTACTTCCATCGTAGTTATTTGAAAGAGATACAAAACCCATTGCAATATTACATCTACCGGCACAAGAGAATCTACCTGCTCTAAACCCAATAGCTACATTATATCTACCGGTTGTGTTAGTGCATAAAGCATCAACTCCTAAAGCTGTATTTCTGCAGCCGTAGGTATTACTTTTTAAAGAACCAAATCCTACTGCTGTATTTTCTTTTCCTGTTGTATTAAGCCTTAAAGACAAATAACCTATACCCGTGTTAAAATATCCAGTAGTATTTGCTCTTAAAGAATAGTTACCGATTGCAACGTTACGACCAAATCCAATATTAGCACAAAGTGTATTATTACCTACTGCTACATTATACCTACTTGTTGTATTACAGAACATAGATTTATAACCTAATGCTGTATTACTAATACCAGTAGTATTGTTTTGTAAAGCATAAGTACCTGCTACTGTATTATTACCTCCGTAGGTATTATTTAATAAGGCGTTTCTACCAATAGCAGTATTATTATTGCCAGTTGTATTTTGTGAAAGAGCATTAGTACCTAAAGCTGTATTGCTATTACCGGTAGTACTAGTAGTTAATGCATTCGTACCTAAAGCTACGTTGTAAACACCGGTAGTGTTACTTTTTAAAGCTTTAGTTCCTACTGAAGTATTGGATGTGCCGGTTGTATTAGCACATAGGGCATAAAAACCTACCGCTACGTTATATTGGGAAGTATTAGAAAGGAGGGCATTATATCCAAGAGCAGTGTTTTTACTACCTACTGTATTTGTTGCTAAAGCATTTTTACCTAAAGCTATGTTTTGAGTACCGGTAGTATTAGCTATCAAAGCACGGTGGCCAATACCTATGTTAGTACCTGTTGTATTAGAACATAAAGCATCAGCACCAATAGCTACACTATAACGACCGGTTGTGTTACACAGTAAAGCGCAGTTACCTATTGCTGTATTATGTGTTCCAGTTGTATTAGCACAAAGAGCATTTCTACCTACCGCTATATTAAAAGCACCTGTTGTATTAGATTGTAAAGCATAAGTTCCTACAGCTGTGTTAGAAGCACCTGTTGTATTAGAGGCAAGAGCTCTAAAACCAATTGCTGTTGTTAATCCAACTGTACTTAGTCTTAAAGCACAAACACCTACTGCTGTGTTTTGTACAGTAGTAGTGTTACAAAGTAGAGCATTTGAACCAACAGCTACGTTATTATCTCCTGTTACGTTATTTCTTAAAGCATTAATTCCTAAAGCTGTGTTATTACATCCTGTTGTATTAGAAAGTAGTGAATAATTTCCTACTGATGTATTACAAGTACCTGTTGTATTTAATTGTAGTGATCTAAAACCAACTGCTGTGTTGTTTGAACCGGTGTTGCTAAATAAAGCACAGGTACCTAAAGCAGTATTATAACAACCGGTAGTGTTGCAATATAAGGTTTGATATCCGACACCGGTATTTCGTTTTCCGTAGGTATTATTTTTTAAAGTAAAGTTTCCAACGGCTACGTTAAATACGCCTGTTGTACTGCAGAGTAGTGCTCTGTATCCTACTGCGGTATTACCGTTACCGGTGGTATTATACGATAGAGATTGGTTACCGACAGCTAGGTTTCTTAGACCTGATGTATTACGGAATAAAGCACCTCTACCGATTGCGGTATTTTGAGCACCGGTTGTATTAGACATTAAAGCATAAATTCCGACTGCTGTATTTTCACTACCTTTGTTAGTATATAAAGCCCTATGTCCTATAGCTACATTGCAGATACCTGTTGTATTGTTTTTTAAAGCACAAGCACCTATAGCAACATTTCGATAGCCGGTAGTGTTACAACATAAAGCATAAACACCAACTGCTACGTTGTTAATACCTGTTGTGTTAGTACGTAAAGCATTAACTCCTAAAGCAGTATTGTTATTTCCTATTGTATTACATCTTAAAGCATAAGAACCAACAGCAACGTTTAAAGCTCCTGTTGTGTTATATCTTAAAGCATTGCTTCCTACTGCTGTATTTCTGTTACCTAAGTTAGATCTTAAAGCATTTAAGCCAACTGCTGTATTGTCGAATCCTGTTACGTTATAACATAAAGCATAAGTACCAACTGCTACGTTATTAGCACCAGTTGTATTAGATTGTAAAGTTTTAAATCCTAAAGCAGTATTGTTGTTTCCTGTTGTATTAGCAAATAAGACCGAAGAACCGATTGCTGTGTTTCTATTTCCGGTTGTGTTAAGAGCTAGAGTACCGTATCCAACGGCTGTATTACCGTTACCTGCTGTGTTTAAAAGCAGAGCATTAGCACCTACAGCAGTACTGTAGCTAGCAGTGCTATTTTTTAAAGCGTAATGTCCTACAGCTACTGATGATCGTATTCCTGTTCCTATACTTAAAGCACATCTACCTACAGCTACGTTCCTCTCTCCTGTTATATTAGCAT
>Ga0099851_1000234_pt1 | contig 22942 bp, 18 predicted proteins | sample CB_VirMetaG_6_FD_78176 | JGI IMG/M metagenome (GOLD analysis project Ga0099851, IMG submission 78176) | Freshwater to marine saline gradient viral communities from Chesapeake Bay - CB_1508_2 Viral MetaG | ecosystem: Environmental > Aquatic > Marine > Coastal | place: USA: Chesapeake Bay... | reverse complement strand
CTACTAGCTTCTTTGTAGTTCTTCAATTTATCTGAGAACTCACTAAACTCTACCCGAGTCTCATCCGTGTTCAACCTTTCTTTCTCTTCCAGAGCAAGTTGCAGAACTTTTGTATCAAACTGCAAACGACCTTCTTTAAGAACGTCAGGGTTTACTACTCGGAAGAGTTCAGGGTTGGCCGAAAATTCTTGTTGGGCAGGAATATTGGTCTGCTCATAAAGTCCAAAATAAACATTATCGTCATTAATGTTAAGGTTCTCAAAGTCAGAAACATCAATGTTAGGGGTTTGTACCCGAGGGGAAGGGGGTGGGACCATCTCTACCAAAAGGTTCCCGGCAAGCCTTGCACCTGTTTGACCAGCCTCTGCACGATTCCTTTCTGCCTCACGGACAGCTCGTTCTGCTTGAGCGGCATACATAGGATTGCTTTGGTAAAGCTTTACTACCTCAGGGTCAACACCTTCGAGTCTGTTAAAGAAACTCGAAGCTTCAGTAGAGACTGTGTTGGCTTCCGCCTCCTCTGCTTTTTTCTGGAGGTAACGCTCTTGGAGAATACCCAAGCGATCCTGCTTGATACGCATCATAAAGTTCTCTCTCTCGAAAGCTCTCTGTTCAGCAAGCTCTTCTTTACGAAGCTTGAGGTCTTCTTCTCTCTCACGCTTACGGGTACGCTGTTCTTCAACGGCAGTAAACCCTGCATTCAAACCTTGCCAGAAACCCATTACATAGCCCCTCTAGACATCAGACCCTTAGGGGCCATCCCTGTTGCTGCACCCTCTTGAGGGCCTGCTTCCATAGGTGCACCTTGTGTCATCTCCTCTGCAGGAGCTTCTTCGACAGGAGCCTCAGAGAGAACTTCCTTAGGGGTAGCACCCATTTCTTTCAACATCTTCTGTGCACGTTTTGATACAGAGTACTGACGCTGCTTCTCTTTGGCACCCTTATCCTCAAAGCCATCTTCTGTAGCAATACCTACAGAGTTTGCAGCTTGCTTAATAAATTCATGGATAACAGGTGCAACAAGAAGTCCTACATCAATGCTGTGGATGCCGTTATAGACAGCACCTCTTACGATACCTTTTACAATGGTGTTAAGGTCAATCTCTTCCAACTCTACAACATCAAGGACAGAGTTCAGCATATCAGGTTGTGACAGCCGAGTAATGTGCATCTGGATAGCCTCTTCCGGGTCACTAATCTCCGGGGGGCGTTCCCAAGGGCTATTCTTGGGGGTTGTAGTCAAGGATTGCCCTGGGATAGGGCCACTAAAACGTTTCATTCAGCTTCTCCAGCGTTTCTACCATAAGCTCTCAGCCACCTGTCTTGGTACTCTGCGGCAGTAAGTCCATTATTAAGGGCAACATCCTCGGCACTTATTTGGCCTGCAGCGTTTCCAGTGTACCACACAAGAGGAACTTTGGTAACATCATTATCGTTTTGGGCAAGAATTTCTTTGACATACTCAGCAGCGACGAGGTCTTGTACATCTGAGGGTGCATCTTTAGCAGAATCATACTCAGTACCTACGCCATATTTTGAGGTAAGGCTCTGCCAAGTAGTGTCAATGAACTGGTACCCACCTGAGGCAGAACCTTTCTCATTCTGGACACTGTAGTCCCCACCTGACTCTCGCCCTTTAATGGTATCAAGGATTTGTCGAACATTATCGTCTGTGATGTCAGCAGAAATAGGTTCGTGCATGGGGGCTCTCTCCCAAGACGCAGGGCTTCTCTTAGGTCTAAGGGATGTCATAGGAGAGTCCCCCAAGTACCCCTTCAACTCCTCGACACTACTTCTTTCTGTGGTGCTGGCAAACATATCCCTGATATCGTTAAGATAGCTTGCACGGAGAGTGCCAAAGTTTACATCTTGGCTGCTCTGAGCAACTCTTTGAGACTCCCTAGCACCAAGCCCACCAGCAGCTTTTACAACCTTCCCCTCTGTTGCACCTTCTCTGATCCTATCTGCAAGACTGACTGTGTTCATATAATTCTTAGCGTAATCCATTACCAACCTCCAAAGAGAGCACGTACAAGGAGTGCGGTTTTTGCTGCATCCTCTGCCTGACCTTCAGTCCACTTTGCCAAATCATCTCTTTTATCTGAAAGAAGGAGTTCAAGTGCACGGTCTTCGTCCCTCTCCAAAGAAGAGAAAACATAAGACATTGTATCTCGTTCCCGCTGCCAGATCTGGTCAAGGGCTTTTACAGTCAAAGCGTTTTCAGTTCTTGCCAGTTCCATATTAGCTTCGTTCTGTGCCGCAGTATTCAGGGTATAAGTGTTCTGTCGCCACTGAGCATTTGCTTGTGCAATGACCAAGCTGTTGGTAGCATTGAACTGAGACCTGGCAGCCTCCAACTGAGTGTTGAAACGTTCTGTCGCGTTAGCTTCCCCAGAGTTAAACTGCTTGATAGCATTCTGTTGAGAAGCGTTAAACTGAGAGACGTTAGATGCCATGTCAGCAAAGAACTGATTGACTTGGTTTTCACTTGCAGCATTGAACTGAGAGGCAGCATTGGTCGCAGCTTGGTCAGACAAGAGAGAGTTGATCATAGCTTGAGAAGCAAACAGTTCAGTCTGTTGCTCATTATCCAAGTTAGCCAAGTCCATCTGCAGGAAGTTCTGAGCGTTCTGGACTTGGGATTGCTGTCTGTTGTTTAGGTTTGCCATATCCATGTTGGCCATTGCAGCAGCGTCAGCAAGCACCTTTGCAGAGCGAGAGTTCAAGTTAGCCAAGTCTACCGTTTGTGCTAGTTGGGCATTCTCCAAAGCTCTTTGCTGGTCTGCAGTAAAGTTGATGTTGGCCACCTCACTGATACGGGCAGCATTAAGAACCCCAGTCTGCTGGATGTTAGTCAACTCTTGACCCCGGAGAGAGGCTTCGATCTGAGCATTAGCCAAAGCAGTTTGTTGTCTGTTGGAGAGGTTGGTCATCTCAACAGTGACGTTATTAGTCATATTGAAGAGACGAGTCTGCTGCTCATTGCTGAGGTTAATCTGACGCTCTTCCAGCTTGTTTGCTACATTGAAGATCGCAGTTTGTTGCTTGTTATCTAGGACTTTGCCTTCCATAGTGGTTTTGGCTACAAAATCTTGTACAAAAGCTTGTTGCTGGTTGCTAAGGTTGATATTGTTTACTTCAGCATACCGTTCAGCATTAATCAAAGCCACCTGTTGCTTGTTATCCAAGACCTTACCTTGGAGGGAAGCTCTAAGTTGAGCATTAGCAAGAGCTGTCTGCTGCCTGTTGCTAGTGTTCTCCATATCTACATCAAAAGCTTGAGTGCTTTTCAGGATCAAAGCTTGTTGTTCGTTTGTGATGTTAATATCTTGAACTTCAGCAATACGAGAAACGTTATATAGTTCAGCTTGTTGCTTGTTATCCAAGACTTTACCTTCAAGGGCTGCACGAATGTTTGCGTCTTGAAGAAAGGCTTGTTGTCTGTTTGAAAGGTTAAGATTGTTTACTTCAGCATACCGTTCAGCATTCAACACAGCTGCTTGCTGCTTGTTATCCAAGATCTTACCTTGGAGGGCAGCTCGAAGTTGAGCATTAGCCAAACCTGTTTGGGTTTTAGCAGAAAGGTTTGCCATATCCACTTGCAGGTTTTCAGCACTCCTTTGCAGGAGGACTTGTTGGGCATTGCTCAAGTTGACATCATTGACCTGGGCGACGCGGCTTGCATTGAAGAGAGAGGTCTGCTGATTAATATCCATGACCTTACCCTCCATAGCCAGACGAGCAGAGGCATCTTGCAGCAAAGCTTGCTGTTCAGCAGTCGCATCAAACTCTGCAGCTTGGAAAGCTTGTGTCGAGGTAAGCATTGCCACTTGCTGTTCATTAGATAGCTCTTGACCACGAAGGGCAGCCTGGACTTGCAGGTTAGCCAAAGCAGTTTGTTGTGTCGAATCCAAGTTGGCCAGATCGACTTGAAGACTTTGGCTGCTTCTTTGCAGAAGTGCCTGTTGTTTGTTGGTCAAGTTGATGTTATTGACTTCGGCATACCGAGCAGCATTAGCCAAGGCAGCCTGTGCAGTGACCTCAAGGACTTGACCTTGCTGTGCAGCTTTGATCTGTGCATTGGCCAAGATTACAGATTGTTGGTTAGAGAGGTTTTGAGATTGCAAGGCAAAGGAGTTAGAGCTATTCTGCAAGGCAGCCTGTTGCTGGTTGCTGAGGTTAGCCAACGTAATGTTTTGTTGTGCAGCAGCATTCGCCAGAGAGACTTGTTGACGACGATCAAGGTTGCCCATTTCCATTTGCATGAAAGCTTGAGCATCTGCCCCAGCAATAGGGAGAGCAGATTCCATCGCAGCCTGTATAATAGCTGCTGCAGCCATAGAAGATCCACCAAGACCTCTTGCCGCCATAGCTGCGTTTGCAGCCCTCATAGCACCTGCAGCCCAAGCTGGGGTACCATTATTAAACTGCTCCATCAAGGTCGTCATTTGACCTGCAACAGTAGCAGATACAGGTACTTGACCCAGTTGAGCTTGAGCAAGGGCTGCCTGAGAAAGCGTACCTTGGCTGGCCTGCATCACAGAGGCAGCATTGAGTGCATCCATAGTGGCAGCAACAGCCTCTACAGCTTCTGCAACTTTAACTACGTCCTTTGCATCAACCAGTTCGTTTGCACCTACGTTGCCTTTAGCAGCTGCCAAAGTTTGGGCGTAGATTGCTGCAGCAGCTTCAGCACTAGGGATGTCACCAGCTTTAGCTGCCCCTTGGACGACAGTATTATTAAGGGTTGCAGACTCTGTGGGAGGAAGGTCATACGCAGTGTTGGCATCTACAATCTCCCCCTTCTTAACTTTCCCTTGTGCAGCTTCTAAGCTATCATCGTAGGTTGCCTCAACCTCACCAGCTTGTTCAGCTGTAAGCCCTGCACCTTGTCCTTTGATAAGCTCTTTCTCGCCAACAGTACCTTTAGCAATTTTTGTGACAATATTATCATATTCAGTTTGAGCATCAGCCAGTTGCTTAGGTGTAATCTTACCTTCTGCAAACCTTGCCTTAGCTTCAAACAAGGATTGAGCAGCTTTTGCTTGTTCAGCCTCTGCATTCAACCCTGCTACTCTAGCAAGCTCTTCATCAGAGACATCTCTTTGAGCAACACCCATACCTGTCGTGTCGTACTCAGTAACAGCTTCTGCCTCTGGGGTAGCCCCCTTAAACTTAGCTGCAATAGCTTCAAAATCTTGTTTAGTGACCTTAGCCACTGCTTGAGGCAAAGACATCCCTTGACTAGCCAAGGTAGCAGCCTCTGCCAATTGCTCAGGGGTAATCTCAAGGTCCCCAGTGTCCAGTACCTTACGGATTTTTTCAATCTCTGCTGCAGGGAGACCCAAGGAAGCCAGCTTCTCAGGGTTCATAGTCTGAGCTGTAACTTTATCAGAGACAGTACCTGTAGCAGCTTCAAGGTCATCTACGACCCCAGTCACTCCAGGGGTAACCATAGCTGCATCAATCAGGCTTGCAGGGGTAGGCGTAGGAGCAGCGGCAGTAGACACATTTTTTACAGCGGTAGTGCCTGCAGGTGCAGTCTCTTGAGCTTGACCTTCATCCTCCCCAATAATGGTTTTAGGTGCATTTTTTACAGAAATGTCTTCTACTTCAGGCTTCGTCGCCAGTCCAGTAGGGTCATTAATAATGTTCTGGGTCATCTGCGAACCCGGCGAAAGGTCAGTACCCTTTTTAGGTGCATTTTTTACAGAAATGTCCTTAGGGTCATTAATAGTTTTCTGGTTCATCTGCGAACCCGGCGAAAGGGCAGTACCAGAAGTATCACCTGCAGTAGTACCTGAAGCTGCACCAGAAGTATCACCTGCAGCAGTACCAGAAGCTGCACCTGTGTTAGCCGAAGGGTTATTAAGGCTATTCATCTTTTCAGTAAGACGATCTTTATCGGACTTAGAACCACTCTCAATAACCTTACCCGTAGAGTCAATGAGACGATAGTTACCTTGGTCCGTCTGAATAAGCCTGTAGGTGACCCCGACAGAACCCCCTACAGCCATACCCATAGGAGCACCAGCCCTCTTTTGAAGAGCACGATTAAACTTCCCCATTCTTGCAGCGGCACCTGGGTTGGACGACACGAAAGCATCCATCATCTTAGGGTTAGCAGGCCCGTCATATCCCATCTTTGACAAGAGGTTGTGTTGCTGTTGCGGGGTAAAATTCATCTCATACTCTCCAAAGCTTTTTAGTATCTTAACTACTTACGAGGAAAAAATCAAGCGGGTTTATTGGGCCAAAGAATTTCGTAAGGAAAGTCCTGTTGTGCAGGTACGTCACGGAGGGCTTGGCGGTACGCTACCCATTCTTGTGGTACAGATTCCTGCCGCTCATAGGCCACAACTACAATCCAGTCAGACTGAGCAAGAAGGTTAGTACGTCTGGCTTGCATTGTTTCTTTGACCTGAGCCAGTGGGAGGGGTTCTGGGTAGTAATGAACCTGCCACTTACCTTCAACCTGGTAGAAGTCCGATGCCTTCAGGTAATGCGTCTCGGGGTCAAAGGGGGGCCGAGGAAGTTCCTTAACTTCGTAGACACCAAAAGCTTCAAGCGTCTTCGCAGGGATGTCCTTTGGAAAGCTAACGTTGAGGTTGTCGCGGCGTAGCTGTCCGATTGTGTAGGTCTCGGGAACGCCGTTTGTGATTCTAATAAGCATAGGGGTTTCCTTACGGGGCTGGAGTTATGGGGACACGAAGGCGAAGCGTGAAAGTGATCCAGCCAGAAGACGTACCTCCAACAGATACATTTGTGCTGGCCCAATCTCCAAAATTATCAACGGTAGAGTGGAAGGCAGCAGCCTCATCAGAGGCATCCACAGCGTTCACGATTAACGTTAGTGTCCCCGGAGGTGTTTCAAGTGCGGTGTTAGTGCTCCGGTGTCCTGCGAAAGTAAGCAGACGAGAGAGCCCCTGCCAGAAGGCGTTGGTGTTGTAGTTGACGGTGGTGCTCGAACCTGTGCTTCTGTTGGAGAGACTTAGGGGGTTTCCAAGATTCACACCACGATAAATAAGAAAAATAACAGTTGTAGCATTTGTCCAGGTGCCTGTGGTTTCGCTATCGGATGTCGCAACTTTGTAAGACACCCGTCCTGCGCAAGAGTTGGCTCCGGTCCCATCCAGAAAGCTCCAGCCGGAGGGTTGCGTCGGAAGTGTTGTTGACCCGTCTCGGAACGCAAAAGCGAGGATGAGGTCCCCGGACTGATGCGGAGGTAGTGTGGCACTCGACGTTCCTGTGGCCTCCCCAATGTAGGTAATCGAGCCATCGGCAACGTACAATGGGCAGGTGCCCCAGACTGGTTTGTTGCCTACACTTAGGCCAGATGTTCCACCAGCGAAACTGGTGGGTTCGGACCCAAAGTTACCAACACACCAACCCGTAAGGTCTTGATTAAAGGCTGTAGCATTCTCTAACATAGAAGTCATACTCGTAACAGAAGATGTATCCCAAGAGCCGATATCTTGGTTAAAAGAGGTAGCCCCAGAGAACATAGCAAACATAGTGAAAACAGAAGATGTATCCCAAGAACCAATGTTTTGGTTGAAAGAGGTAGCCCCAGAGAACATAAAAGACATACTCGTAACGGAAGATGTATCCCAAGAACCAATGTTTTGGTTAAAAGAGGTAGCCCCCGAGAGCATACCAGACATACTCGTAACAGAAGATGTATCCCAAGAACCGATATCTTGGTTGAAAGAGGTAGCCCCAGAGAACATAGAAGTCATGCTCGTAACAGAAGAGGGTATTTTTTCAGGTACTTCCGTCAGGTTAATACAATCACGAAACGCACCCCCAAGACTTGTCAAACCAAGGGTGCCGAACGACAGACACCCAGTAAGTTCCGGGCGATTAAGTGTTGCAGTGGCGCCAAATTGTGACAGGTACCCTTGTATAGAAACATTATAGATACCCCCCGAAGCATAGGTATGGGTCTTGGTGCCGTTAGTCGTGTAGGTGTCCGAAGTCCCATCACCCCAATCCACCTCAACGTTTACGACAGTAGAGCTACCGAATGGGATTTCAATCGTGGTATCACCAAGAGCCGTGTTAAACACCAGCTCCATAGGCTCTCTCATTGGGGTGGCCATCAGGCGTCGAGCTATCCCACTCATGCCATACCCTCGCCAGAAACAAAACCATAATAAGTCGTGCCACCATCTTGGGTATAGAACACAAAGACGCTGGTTGTACCACTTGCAGGTGCTGCAGGTGCCGAAGCGTTCGGCCAGTCAACTGAAATAGGCCAAGTGATTGTCACTGTAGCAGACGGCGTAATTTTGAGTGTGAAACCCGTGGCGGTACCAGAGGTAGGTGGATTGCTGAAGACGTATGTCGGATCAGTGGCGGGTGTATCCGAGAACACAGTGCCTGTAGACAGGTCAACAGTGCTTGAGGTGACAGTCCCAACGGTTTCTCTATATGCAGTCAGTGTTTTATTAGTGAGCGTTTGAGTGCCCGTGAGGGTCACTACGGTGTCATCTATAACAAAAACTGCGGCGCTCCAAACAGAACCTGTCCAAACAAAAAACTGCGTACTTTCCGTGTTCCAGTAGATTGCACCCGACAGGAGCGCATTCCCGTCGTTATCGACAGAGGGTGCAGATGCCTTAGCTCCAAGGTACCTATCATCAAAACTATCGAAAGAGGCTGCAGCATTGTTTGCACTGGTCAGAGCAGAAGATGCACTCCCTGCAGCATTAGTTTCAGACGTAGCAGCAGCAGCCGCACTAGCAGCAGCAGATGTTGCACTCCCTAGAATACTATCAACATAACCCTTACGTGTTAAGTCATCAGCTACAGTAGGCGTAGCAGTGGATGTGACTTTGTTTGCCCCCATTGAGATGTTACCTGTCATTGTACCCCCAGAGAGGTTCAATTTGGTAGCACCTTGGTCATCTACGTAAAACTTAGTAGCAGCATCTTGATTGGATGTAGGATCGCCTACGCCAGTAATCTTGCTTGTCCCCATAGCAATAGCGCCACTCATGGTGCCACCAGAGAGGGGTAGTCGGGTAGTGACCTGAGTATCAACATAGCCCTTACGGGTAAGCGTGTCCTCAGTTGTGGGGGTTGACGTTGAGGTGACTTTGTTTGAACCCATAACCAGGTCACCTGTCAAGGTGTCCCCAGCCTTAGAGACTTTAGCCGCAATAGAAGTGGCCGTCGTTGTGGCAAAGTTAGGGTCGTCCCCAAGAGCAGCAGCAAGCTCGTTTAAGGTGTCAAGAGTGCCTGGAGCAGAATCAATTAGACTTGCAACAGTGGTATCAACGTAACCCTTAGTGGCAGCGTCTGCAGTGCTTGTAGGGGTCCCCAGACCTGTGATTTTATTGGTGCCCATAGCAATAGCGCCACTCATGGTGCCACCAGAGAGGTTTAGCTTGAGGGCATCTGCAGTATCAACATAAGTCTTAGTGGCTGCATCCGTGCCATTTACAGGTGCAGAGAGTCCCGTTACGGTGCCCGCACTACCACTGTTCATGTTCAGGGAGCCGTTGATTGTAACATCAGTAAAAGTGCTCGAACCACTGGACGCAGTGACATTGCCTGCGACATTGCCTGTGACGTTACCAGTAAGATTGCCTGTGACGTTACCAGTAAGATTGCCTGTGACGTTACCAGTAAGGGTTCCAGAGAAACCTGTGGTAGCAGTAACAAGGGTGCCAGTGATAGCTTGGGGGGTTGTACCTCCGATAACCGCATTATTGATTGTACCGCCACTAACAGCAACAGAAGCAAGGGTTGACAGGCCAACAACATTAAGGGTGCCAGCAATCACAGCATTCTCATCGACAGTCAGGGTGTCAATCTTTGCGGTGCCGTCAATGAACAAGTTTTTGAACTCAAGGCTGGAAGACCCAAGATCAATATCATTATCAACGACAGGGAGGAGAACTCCATCCTGAATGTACACTTGGGCAACAGGGGTCGCAGAGACTTCAACATAAAGCTCTACGCGATTGTCTGTAGTATTTACAACCACCTTGTTTCTGGCGTCTGCATCCGCAATCAAGGGTACGTAAGTGCCCTCTGCAGTAGAACCATCGTGTCTGTGACCAGTACTCGCAGAGAAGGCATCGCGGATTGCGTTGAACTCAGAGTTGACTGGGGCAGATCTCACAACAGCTGTAGGAACAATATCCGCAGCAGCTTGGCGAACGTATCCTGTCATGTAGAATTACCTCCTATCGGCAAGGGTATAAGAGACCACAAAAGCTTGAAGAGTGTGGCTGGGTTGGTCTTCCGTGGTCACGTATGTAATAGACAAAGAATCTCCAGAACCTTGAATATTAGTCTTACGTACAGGGCTCGGGTTCCCATCATAGATATCTGTCGTATCATATGTGGATAAGTCAAAGAGGGCAGCGGCACCTGCAGTTGTAAAGCTGTAATCTGTAGGTTTAATGATATTACTGTCGCCATAGTTAAAGTCAATACCAAGATTGACAATGACTTGCCCTTCAGCCCTCATGTACGTGGTCAGGTCGTAGAATTGCTTACGTACAATAGGGTCATCCATATACAAATAGGGGGTCTGGTAGAGAGAAAAAATGGGGTTCCCACCAAAGTTTTGTCCCACCTCTTGTCTGTGTACTCTACCAAGGGAGTCTCCGTGGATCACAAACTCTTCTGTGCCAATGTACCCAGAGTCGCCACAAGATACCTCTACACCAACAAGCTGAGAGTACTCAAAGCCAAGACCTTCTTGACCGGAACGACGAAGAGAGCCAATTAGTCCTAGAGCTTCTGCCTCTGCAAAGAATAACCTAAACTGAGACTTCCTATTCACGACCATGAATGTAATGGACTCAAGGTCTTCATTTCTAGCATAAGCTTCAAAGACAGACTGGATAGGTTTAGAGAGGGTGCCAAGTTCTATGTCTCCGAGACGCTCAGTGGCACTAACAGGTCGAATACCATCAGGTCCAAGGAATAAGAGGTCCCCGTTAAATTCAATTACGGAATCTGAAGAAATACAACCAAGGTTCTTAGTCACCTCTGCAACAACAAAGTCACTAATGTTTGTACCTGAAAGACGTTTGATGTTATTGACACCAAAAACGTAGAGTTGGTCACGGAATGCCTTGATTGCTTTAACTTCAAAACCCACGTTAATTACACCAGAACCATCAGCGGGTTTGAAGTTAGACTCTTCCAAGGGTGCAGAGAAGTAAATGTTGTAGGGTTCAGCAGTGTTGCCTGCAAGAAAGAGGTGACTAGAAAAATTTTCGCAATATTTGGGTGCTGCAGGTGCAAGGTCACCTGTAATTTGTGTGTAGGTTGTACCCTCCCAAGTAGCTGCAGGATTAATGCCGTCCGTCAGGACTAGCTTAGGGACACCCCAGTTTATTTTGGCAAAACGTACCCTACTAACCCCAACCATAGTGGGGGAGCCAGAGGTAGTTACATTCACCCAAGCTTGTGTCGTGTTATCCCAGTAGTGTAGGTAGTTATTACCAGAGCTAGGCTTGCGACAGGCAAAGATGCCGCTGTTGATACCACTCAAGACTGTGACACCAAGGACAGGCGCACCTTCCTCTCCAGGAACAGTACCATAAGAATTTGCATAACCTGATACACGTCGATACCCACCCTCAAGGGCAGGCTCGTAGTTAATCATTCTAATGGCTGAACCAGGGAGAGTTGCACCCTGAGTGAGGTAGTCAAGATTACCAATCAAACCCCCTTGGCAGGAGGCGGGAAAAGATTTAATGTTATCTGGCATTAACCTCTCCCACGAATCACGGTACCCCTAATGTAAGTGGGTTCATCAAGGAGAATACGTCTCATAGCCCTGATGCCGCTTTCAAATTTTTGTTTGTGTATTTCTGCACTTTGGTCGTTTGAACGGAAGTTCATCATGTATGTCATAGCACCGTCAACGATAATATGGTCAAACCTGCTGGGGATTACGCACACATCAGTATAAAGTCGTAAGTCTGCAGGGATGCTCCAGTATATATACTCTAAATCATATGCTTGATTTGGGTTAGGGGAGACACCGAAATTACTTCCGTAAGTCTGGTAGACTCTTTCTGGGGGACCTTCTTGGCCTTCGTCATCTTGAGCCCGAAACTCTTGGGTGTACTCTTCGTAAGAGATAACAGGTAAATAGCGGGGCTGGTTGTTGAGCGAAGTATTCTTTTTCAGATAAAAAGTAGAGATGTCCGAGGAAGAGTAATCTGCAGGGTAACTATACTCCCTGACATCAACAGTGAGAGTTTGAGTGAAAGTATTTTTGAGGAAAGGCCACTCTTGGGCTTCCTGATAAATTGTACGAAGACTATTATTCACAGCGTCTTTAGCCAGAGCCTGAACACCGCGAACAGAATCAAAACCATCACCAAGCGGGTCAAGAGTAACCTCGTTGAGCCTTGTCAAAAGAAGGTTGACGAGAATTACGTAGTTGGACATTGCTAAAGAACCCTTTTGGAAAGCAGAAGGGGGCTACAGACAGCCCCCTTAAGTTAGTTATTATGCCAGCAGGTCACGATCAACTTCAGCTGCTTCGTACACCGAGTCATTCAGATTAACGGCAACGACGAACACACGAGCTTTGATAGTACCCGGCGAACCAGTAATAGTGGTCACAACGTCAACAGTGTCAGCAGCAGCAATGAAGCCTGCAGTCGTACCCACACGGATCGTACCTTTGGCAGCAGCGTCCAGGGACACATCATTAGCGAACACGGTCGTACCATCCGTCACGTCAGCCGTATAGACCGAGACATCAGGGACAGCTTGCAGGACTTCAACACCAGCTGCCAGGATCAGCGTACCAGCGGGGACAGAGACGCCCACGTTAGTGCCAGCGGTAGCAGCCAGAGTGACGTACTTTTCGATTACGATTGCGCGATTACGCAGCGATTGAGAGATAGCCATATCAGAATCCTTTCCTAGAAATTATGGCAGAGAAAGGTGCCCCCGAAGGGACACCCTGAGTTCACCTACCAATTAGGCGAGGTTGTACTTTGCAACCGTCAGTGCTTCCGGGCGCAGGATCTTACGACCATACAGGTGCATACCACGAACGATGTCAGCAAACGAGTCCGGGTCACGGTACGTCTCGGTTTTGTTGATCTGTTCAGCGGTAGCAACTGCCGAGTCATGACCAGCAACAATCACACCGTAGTTGTCGTTCTGGTTAGCAACACCAGTGGTTGCAGGGCCAGTACCAACCGAAGGCAGGTTGTTCGAGATGTAGACACGGAAGCCGTTCCAGTTGTTCAGAACCAGACCGTTACGCAGAGCACCCGAGTCACCGAAGTCTGCATTCAGGAAGCGCGAGTCTTCATCCATCAGGACTTCCATCATGACGGGGTCAATCACCAACCAACGGTTAGCTTTGTCCACACGCTGTTGGTCCAGCAGACGGCCCATACGGTTGATGAGCATGACAGGCGAGACGTACTCGGTCGGCAGGGCAGTTGCACCCGGCAGACGAGCAGCCACAGGGATCGAGTGCTCACCAGCCGAAGCCGTGGTGATGTTCCCGAACGAACCCTTCTTCAGCTTCATCGAAGTCAGCAGTTCATCCGAACCAGCCGTGGTGATAGCTTTCGTACCATTCACGATGTCGTTGATGGTGTCTGCATTGGTGTGCAGAGCCGACTGCTTGAAGCCCGACAGGTAGCCCAGAACTTCTTGGTCATGCTGGTCTGCCAGACGGTAGGCAGCACGGTTCGTAGCCAAGTCCATGAAGTTCACATGCGAGTGAGCAACTTCGATGTCGTCAGTCTTGAACGCGAAGTAGTTGGCCTTGTCGATAACCAGCGAGAAGTCCTCATCGTCGAGGTCTTGTGCTTGGATCTGAGTGCCACGAGCGTAAGCCGACACCGAGATTTCCGGCTCTTTGATGATGCGAACAGTGTCGCCCTGAGCGGAGATTTCACCGAAGTAGTCGGAGTTCGTAATATCACCAACAACGGTGGCCTTACGGAAAGCGAGTTGGACTTTCTTCGAGTAGATGACCGAAGAGAAGTTACCGTTGGGCAGGTTCGACCAGCCAGCAGCAGTTTGGAAAGCCATGAGAAATCCTCCTAAGATATTTGGCTTGGATGAGAAGCTAAACATCCAGATAAGAGGCTAACATTTCCGGGGTGTGGTTCATATTTGCAGCATAAGGATCTGTTATGCTCGAAGTATGCACCAGGCCTGTACTCAATTAGGTGAGTCTTAGCGAATGGTTTAGACTTTTAATTTTAAGGGGAACAGATAGCTAGGAGTGTCACGAAGAGGTCGAAGCTATCTGCTCTTAGTTATATCGGTATGTTTTACCTTGTCAAGTATTAACGTGCACCACCAGAGAGGTCATATACAAAATTACCTTTGCGGATGGCCTCCATGATTTTGCCCTCGTTTTTAGCGTAGGTATTCATATCCATTTTAGACACTTGGGACTCGTAGATCTTTGCACCACTTTCATCGAAGTCCACATTGGTTTTACCCTTAGGTGAAATCAGAGAGGCAGCCTCACGGGTCTGTGCCTTACGAGACGACGCATCCATACCCTTATCTACTTTATACAGGTCAAGGACCCGGATCACAGCTCGTGCATCCTCTTCGTTCTCGTAGAGTGCGTCTTGGACCCACTTGGGTTGTTCGTCTGCCCACTCATGGAATCCATCAGACTTCCGCAGTTCATCGAAATCTGGGTGGGAGGCTTTGATTGCGTTCATTGCTTTTTGACGAGCAGTGTCGTGAGAGATTTTTTCGTACTCATCAAACTTGTTCTTGTATTGAGAGAGTTTTTCCTCTGCCTTTTTATTGGCAATGGTCTCCACAATAGAAGCTACATCCGGGTACTTCTTAGTCCAAGCAGCAATGTCCTCATCTGATTTAGGGGGAAGGATTTGGGTCTTGGTAGTAGACTTACGCAAGTCTTCCAGCTTGGCTTCCCACTCTTTTTCCTTCTCCGAAAGGTGCCTACGCAGATCGCCATAACGCTTCTTAAAGGTCTTCTCTTCTGGGTCCGAAGGTTCTTCTTCAGCCTTTTCGGAAGTTTGAGGAGCTGCTTGTACCTCTTCTGTGGGTTTTTTCACAAGCTCTTCTAGCTCTTTTTCATCCTCTTCGATACGTTGCCGATTACGGCTGCTATAGTTAGTATCTACGTAGACTCGGGTATCAGACATTTTAGTTCCTTTATGTTGGGGTCAGCAGAAGCTGAGTAACCTTATTTCTTGCCGCCAAGACCTTTTTTAGGTGCTTTTACGGGGTTCTTCTTTGTAACTAGGCCACCTGTAGCCCTACGCCCTTCTCTAGCATCGCTTCCAGATTGGGCAGCAGTAAGGGGCTTAGGTGTGATAGGCATCCCAGCAGGGCCGGAGATTGTAGTGACGGGTTTAGGTTGAGCAATAGCAGCAGCAGCTTGTCCAGAGTCAGCTCCACCCCCACCAGAACTTGGTCTAGCAGCTGCAACTTGTGCAGAAGAGCCTTGAGTAGAGAAAGACCCAGGGCGACGGGGCGGGGGAGAAGAAGGAGAGCTTGACGAAGACGACGAAGAGGAGCTAGACGCTTCTCTTGCAGGTTCTTGGTTCGCAGACTTAAAGTATTCATTCCCTGTAGAGACGAGTTCTTGTTCGACTGCAAACCTTTGAAGGCCTGGGAGGTTGTCTACAGCATTATTAATTCTGCTCGAAAGGTCTTGGTACTGAGGTGTTTTATCCAAACCATTTTTAGCCATTTGTTGCAGAGCAGCTTTAGCTTCCGCAATGTTCTGACCTTTGTTGTAGGCTTTTACACCAGCCGCACCAAGCAGACCCAAGGGGTTCCCTGTGGCAGCACCTGCAACTGCCAAACCTTGAGCTAGTCCTTTCCCTGTCTTATCAGAGAGGGCATTGACACCAAAAGCGTAGGGGTCAGACTTCAAGGAATCAGCATTCTTTTCTGCCCAACCTTGATAGTCAATCCCACCTGAACCTTCTCCTGTGTCCCCAGCATCACCTGTACCAGACGTAACGGCAGAAGAGCTAGTGTTGGTTCTTCTTCGGCGGTTGACCAAGGCACCCTCTTCTTCACCTGCTGCAGCTTCAGTCTCAGGGGTCTCTTGGGTTAGTTCTTCAGACCAAGGGACAAAACCTTTTGGAATAGCACCCAAGGGTTGACCATCAAGGAACTGGAACTCACGCTCTTCTTTAGTTTGAGGGTTAATATATTTACGAGACTCGAAACCCCCCGTAGTATCTGGGGAAAGGGTAAAGGTGGAACGGTCAAAACCTCCGGTAGAGCCACCTTCTTGCATCCCCATAGCGGGTTTTTGAGCTACCATACCACCAGTTGCCATGCCTCCAAGAGCCTCTTCCAGCATCTGGAGTTCTTCAGGGGTAAGCTCGTCGTCTTCCTCACCCATACCAACAGGAATACCTTCAGGGCTAACAGGTGCCCCTCCAATACGTCCATCAGCGTCCATTTCAGAGAGACCTTGTTTGGCTTGATTACGGAGGTCTTCAAAGAACCGCACACCAAAGAAACGGACTACGTCAGCAGGCACAACATATTCACCTTCTGAAAGTTTGGCATCAATGTCGTCTCGGACTTCAGAAGCCAGAGAACCCGGAGGAATGTCATTCCCAGTTACAGGCTCTTGTTCCATCCCATCATCAGCCATACCACCTTCTTGCATCAATCTCTCCATTTGACTATCCTCCACTGAACCACCCTGAGCAAAACCTGCAGGGGTGTAGTCTACATTTCTCTTAAGGACTTCTGGGAGAATATCTACCATTTCCCCGTTTCGCATTGTCCAAATGTGCTGCAGTTCATCTATTGGGATAGGGCCTTCTCTACCTGCAATTTGAGGGGCTTTAGCAACAATTGTGTACTCCTTACCAGAGCTTTCTGTAGGGCGTGTAAAGACACTATTTGGGGTAGCCTCGTCCATTTCCCCAAAGTAAAGGGTTGATTTTTTGCTTTTACCATAACCCCCCACTTTAGGTCTAACAAGCCCAGATTTAATCATATCATCAATTTGACTTTGGCCGGTTAAGCGTACCGCATAAGGCTTAGTTGCAGAGCTGAGGCTGGTAGTTATTGGACCTTCCCCACGAAAGAGGTTGTCGGAACGAATAACAGCTCTGGGTGGTTGGTTTAAGCCCTTTTTTGCAACCAACTTCCCTACAAGTTTTTCTGCGCCTTTGGTGACACCTTTTGCAATAACCCTTCCTCCCGGTACAGCAGAGAGTGCGTTTAGTCCTGCCCCCAAAGTGCCAAGGGCCATGTCAGCTTTATTCCCTGTATTATAGCCACGTCTTACCTGTCGGGAACCTTCTTGGATGCCAAGAGGTGCTGTGATCCCTGTGAGGTCAAGGAGGCCCATTTCGTCGCTTGTCTTACTTCCAAGAAGTCTGTCTGAAAGAAATTGTCCAGTTTGTTTAGACCCACCCAAAACAGAGGAACCCTTCTCAATACCTGAACGAAGCTTGTCCCTGTATGTGGGGGTATAACTCTCTATAGTATCTTGCCTTACTGTGCCTTGTCGATCCCGATCAAACTCTTTGGCCGTAGTACCCAATGTTTCTTGAGGCTCTTTCAGGGCTAGAGATATTTCTTCTGTGGTGTAACCAGCCGCTTCGAGGTCTTCTAAAGTGGCACCCTCAGAGACATATTTAAGAAGAGCTGCGCTCCTGCTATCTCTAAGAATCTGTGTGGTTTGATCTGGGTTCATTCTGCATTCACCTTATCTCGAAGTTTAATGAGGTTTTTAAGTGCTTGAATTTCACCTTGGGTTCTATAGATTTCGGGGATGTCCACAACTTGTTCGAGCTTTTTATAGCACGTATGGATACGGTTAGCAAGCTCTAGGTTAAAGTCTTGCCAAAGTTCTTTGTTGTTGACGAAAGGTTTTAGGTTCATTGGGCACCTTCACCTGTGTTTGCACTAAAGCCTTGTTCTCCCGGTTGAGGGACTGAGCCTGTACCAATACTGCCGCCACCGGAACCCGTAGTGTCTTGTGCTTGAACCCCTGCTGGGGGTTTCCCTCCGGGGGCCTGTCCCTCTGGTGCAGGGGGTTGAGAGGCTTGGAAGGTCTTCAAGATTTCAGCTTGGATAGCAGCCCGCTGCATAGAGTTAGCAACCTTGTCAGGGTCAAGTTCCATAGACTTAGCAATTTCTCTGATAATGTAATCCAGACGAGCAAAGGGTGCCAGCATCGGATTTTGGACCACACCAAGGAACTGCATAAGGCGTTGGCTACGGACTTCATTAGCCATCAAGGACTCTGTTCCTGCAGCTTTAACTTCCAAGTCACCTTTGATTTCAGGGTCAAAGTCAAATTGCATATTGAAGCTGAAGAGAGCTTTGCCAAGAGGTGCCAACAAGTAGTCATCAATATTTTTGACCACAGTACGGATAGATCCGTTAGCGGCAGACATCAACATGGAGATACCAGAGGCTGTACGTCCTACGCCACTGACCCCAGTCTGTCCGTGGGCAAACGATGGGAACCCTGTAGACTCATCTGCAAGTACTCGTGCCTTGTCAAACATCTGCATGTTCTCATTAGAGACGTTAGGGAACTTAGTGCCAAAGAGGGCTTGACCAGGAGCACCACCTTGACGACGGAACACTTTACCTGGATACACAGATAGGTCTTGGCCCGGTACCAAGTTGGTCTCATCAATCTCAATGATCAAGTTGCCACTCAAAGCAGCGTTATCAACAGCCATACGCATAAAGCCATTCATAAGCGTTTGGGTGTCGTCCATGTTATCAGCTACACCAACACCCCACATCGAGTAAGGGTTAATCTCGTAAGGTACGCAGTAGAAGGGGATTAGCGTAGGGGTAAAGGGATTCATGACAAGGCGCAAGACTCTTCCATTACACACCCAAATGTTCACAGACACTTGCAAACTCTTACGCAACTCAAGAGGGATATTAACTTCGTGACGCTTGAGGACTTCCATGTCCACATTACCCCAGAACTCCAAGACCTCAAAACGCTCGGTTTGAACCTCTTGAGCGTCATCCTCCATCTCTTGCTCCCACCACTCTTTAGTGTAGTTAGGACCAAACTTAATGGCAGCTTCAATCTCATTCTTACGGAAATAGGGCCTTGCAGAAAGCTTACGAAGCTCACTGCGGGACATCTTATGGCGTTCGATCACATACTCAGCTTCTTCCATACTGTTGGCATCGGGGTCAGGGTAGAAGTTCCAGATTGAGACGCTAGAGACCATAGGCACAGTTTTGATCAGAGGGTCATACTTACCTGTGTCGTCCCAACGTGGGTATTCTTTATCAACAGCAAATGGACCTTTCATAATGCCGGTACCAAAGAGGGAGCATTCAAAGGCTGCTGCACGGAGGTGCTTCTTTGCGTGAGACTCCTCCAACTGGTCGTGGATTTTCTTTTCCATCTTCTTGGCTGCAACCATTGCGGGCTCAAAAGTAACCTGCGAGGGTGTTACTCCAGGTCCCGGCTTTACCTCTTCAATGGGTTCCAACTCTTTTTTAAGGCCACCAAGACGTTCCCGGAAGGTTTGCATTGTTTCCCCAGGAAGGAGGGGTTGAATACCTGCAGACTTTTCCGCTTCCTTTACCTTGTCATTAGTCTCGATGTGGACAGTGTCCAAAACCCCATCAGGGAGGGTGGTAGGGTCAATAGTGATAGGAAACTTATTTCCACCAAAGAGCACCTCTGTCATCTGACCAAAAGCAGCCAAAACTTTAGTCTTCGTAACCTTCACAAAAATACGTGATTTCTCTGTGTCAGTAAACTTTACATTAGGTCCGTAGAGCCCCCGGTAATTCTGATAGGCCTTAATCCAGCGCCGCTCCTCAGTATCCCGTGCAGTCTCAGCTTTACTGAAACGCCCTTCAACATATGTAATAAGACCCCCAGCAGCTTTATCTGTGCCAAGGTCGCCATTGGTATCTTTTACAGCAATCATGTTGACGCTGTCAGGGGAAATATTGTCTTCTTCCATATTGTCTTAGTCCTACTTAATAGCCCATAACAGGGTCTGCAATTTGAAAGCCCCCTTTACCTTGATTTGGGTCAAGGTCAAAAAGACCGCTTCTGGGTCGTGTCATAACACCATAACGTAGTGCGTCGTACAGGTGGTCTTCAGCGTTTGTGTTCACATCCTCAAAATCATTCTTATCCAAAGGAAGTGATGGGAGTTGGGAGATAAGGTGCCTACAGCTGCTAAAGATCACCATACGAGGCTCTTCGGTGTAAGGATCAACTTGAAGTCTTCTGTGGACCTCATTTTTACCTGCGATACGAGAGCCTTTACTTCTGTCTGCAGGTCTCCAACGGCAACCCTTCAAGATCATCCTTTCAGCAATACTGGGGCCAGTGTCCCCTCGTTTGTGCCAGAGGGAGGAGTCAAGCACCCCATACCTCATCTTTTCCCCGTGCTCCTCATCCAGAACTTTGTCCGCCAAGTCTTCTGCAAGAACCTTTGAAACGTAGAGTTCTCTATAGACGACGAGTTGTTCGTCTGGGGCGACAGCAAACCAGAGTACCCCAGAGTACGAACTGTAGCCATAGTCCGCCGCCCGAAAGCGAGGCCAAGTGCTAGGGATTTCAAAAGGTTCTACTACGTGTATTTTACGGTTAAACTCAGGGAAAGCTGCACCTTCAGAGACATCCCAGCTGCCTTCAAGAAGCTGCTTACGTTGATGCTCGGGCATAGACAAAAGGTTTGCTTCGTAAGCCCCATCTTCAGCCAAGTAAGGGTTATCGAACAAAGTGGCAGGGATAAACCTACGCTTAAAGAGTGGTTGTCCTGCTTTTACGCTGTTTGAGGGCCAACGGAACACTTCACCTGTCTCTGGGTCTGTCGCCCAAAAGGCTTTACCGGGGGTCTCAGGGTTGATGAAGGCCTTCTTGACCCAATGATGTCCTGCACCACCAGGGTTGGTTGTAGCCCTCTGGTAGAGCTTGAGGCCACTATTCTTTGTTGTACGTAGACGAGACCTCATGTAGTTCCAAGCGTAGGGGCTAGACCACTGGGTAAGTTCGTCAAACCCGATCCAACTAAATGCCTGTCCTTGGTACCGTGTAACGTCGTCATCTGCATCAAGGTAACTCATCCAAAGAGAGGCACCAGAGGGTGCAATCCAAGTCTTTTCTCTCTCAAGCCACTTGATACCTGGGATAGCTTTAGGGTATAGCATTTTGGAGACAGAGATAAGCTCTCGGAGTTCCTCGGTGGTCTTACGCACAAGAAGCATCTTTGCGTGTTCGTTAGAGAAGTTCCTTACTGGGTCTGCCAACATAGCGTAGGATTTGCCCCCACCTGCTGCACCCCCATAAAGAACCTCTTGCTCACTAGCAGAGAGGAACTCAGTCTGTGGCCCAGGGTTAGGTTGGAAAATAACCTCTCGGGCCTTCTCTACATCAATCGCTGCTGGCTTCGGTGTCGCCGGTGTCGTCATTGGTACTTCCAAGGGTTTGCTTGGCGTTTCCAATTCTACCTTCGAGCTTTTCAGCTTTTTCGAGCGCGGTTTTGTATCTCTCGGCAAGGTAGCGTTGCGTTGCAGCTTCTGACTTACGCTTGTGTTCAAGTTTAACTCTCTTATACAACCCTACGTGTGAAATGGGCCTTTTGCTTTGTTCACTCAGCCAAGCTGCAACAGCTCGGTAGGAGTACCTTTTAAGGTGTACCTTAGCTTGCTCTAGAAGCTCCAGCTCCGTTGGGATAGGCAGAAGTATGTCTTCATCCTTTGGGTCTTCTAAATAACCAAAAGGTACAATCCTACCTACACGGACCACAGGCTTCCACTCAAAATGGTCACCATGGTCCGTTGGCTTAGGGAGCTTCCATTCTTTTTTGATTTTTGTCATGTGTTATTAGTACAATTATTCTTCGTCTGTGTCAAGGCTTTCGTGTTTAGCTGGCAGAATAAAGAGTGGGATATTGGCCTCAACCTTGACTTCATCTTTAGCTTTGAAACCCCCCCGATCAAGGATGTCTTTAGCGGCAACCATCTTCTCTTTGTTTCCGAGTGCAGTAGGGTCTTTCAAAACTTCATACATGCTGTAGGCAGCCTTTACACCTACATTGCAGATGAACTTCTTCGTAAGGTCTGCAATCTCTTCTTCCAAAGACTCTACGATATGCTTTGTGGAGTAGGTATCACTATATCCAGCCAACTTCTTTGCCTTCACAAAGTCTCCGTTAGCTTCCTCAAAAAGGACCTCAAGGAATCTTTTTTGTGTCTCGGTAAGTTGTCTTTTCATTTACGTGCCCTCATTTTAGCTTTTGCTTCTGACTTAGCTTTCTCCCAAAGCTTTTCGTTTGTCCTTGGCACTTTAAGCACTCGTCTTATTGGCAGCAAAATTCTCTTCTGCAGTGCAAAGTGCATCAACAACACCTGCGCTACCCAAGACAACCTCAAGTCTATCTTCAGGTTCTAGTACGATGTACCCTTGTGAAAGTTGCACGTACTCTCCCAGAGAAAGGTTTTTACCCCCTACGATAAAGTAAGAGGTGTCTGCTGACTTCCTGTACCATTTCAGAGAAATTGTGTTATTGCCGTTGGCATTAGTAATAAACACCAAGGGGATCTTTGACCTGCAGTGGAGGGGGCAAGTATAGAGAACATGCGTCCCAACAGTGGTGCAAGCAATAATTTTAGAGATTTCCCTTGGTGTTGATAACATGATTATTACTTCTTATTCCATTTCTGTGTAGGTTTCATAGAGGCACCACAATTGGCTTTGACCACACCACCTTTAGCGTAGCCAGTCTTAGCCATGCCACCTTTGGACATACCGCTAGGCTTATTGAGTACTGTAGAGTCAGGGCGAGGGCGAATGGGACTTGTACTAGGGGTTTTAACCCCAGCAGGTTTGCTAGGTACTGCTGTAGCTGGCACCATACCGCTAGGCTTATTGAGTACTGTAGAGTCAGGGCGAGGGCGAATGGGACTTGTACTAGGGGTTTTAACCCCAGCAGGTTTGCTAGGTACTGCTGTAGCT
>Ga0099851_1000228_pt1 | contig 23299 bp, 4 predicted proteins | sample CB_VirMetaG_6_FD_78176 | JGI IMG/M metagenome (GOLD analysis project Ga0099851, IMG submission 78176) | Freshwater to marine saline gradient viral communities from Chesapeake Bay - CB_1508_2 Viral MetaG | ecosystem: Environmental > Aquatic > Marine > Coastal | place: USA: Chesapeake Bay... | reverse complement strand
GTGAGAAATCCTGTAACTAATTATATTTTGACTATTAATAATGCTGATGCAATTAAAAAATCTGTTATTAATTTAGTGAGAACTAGAATTGGCGAGAGATTTTTTAATCCACTTTTAGGATCATCTCTTGAAGATTCTATATTTCAGTTACAAACTCCAGAGATGGCATATTCTTTGGAGTTAAATATAAAGACACTTTTGGAAAACTATGAACCAAGGATTTCAATATTTTCAGTTTTGGTGACATATCCGGAAGATAGTAATGATCTTAATGTGAGGATATCATTTGATATAATTGGAATTCCTGTTCCAACTCAAACTTTAGATTTCATATTACAATCAACTAGAGTCTAATGTCATTTAATCAATTCACAAATTTAGATTTCGGTGATCTTAGGACTCAGATCAAAGATTATTTACGCGCCAATAGTCAATTTACTGACTTTGACTTTGAAGGATCAAACTTTTCAGTTTTAATTGATCTTTTAGCATATAATAGCTACATAACTGCCTACAACTCTAATATGGCAGTTAATGAAATGTTTCTTGATAGTGCTACTCTGAGGGAAAACGTAGTATCTTTAGCTAGAAATATTGGGTATCTGCCTAGATCTAAAAGATCTTCAAGGGCATTAGTGAATTTTAGCGTTGATATGAGTCAAACAAACGCTAAAACTGTTAAATTACTTGCAGGACAAGTAGCTCTAGGTGCAGTAGTTAATGGAAATTATATTTTTTCAATTCCAGAAGATATTGTTACTCCAGTAAATGTTGATGGAATAGCCACTTTTGACAACCTACAAATTTATGAAGGAGTATACCTAACTACAACATTTATAGTAGATGAATCTCAACCAAATCAAAGATTCATTTTACCTAATATTGGCGTAGATACTACAACAATTAGGGTAAAAGTTACAAATCAAGTAACAGAAGTTTATAACCAATATGATACTTTATTGAATATTGGTAAAGACTCTAGAATATTCTTAATTCAAGAAGTGGCGGATACTAAGTATGAAATTAGATTTGGTGATAATATTATTGGTAAAAAACCTTCTAATGGAAGTAGAATAGAAATAAGTTACATTGTTACTAATGGATTTTTAGGAAATGGAGCTTCAAATTTTACTTTCTCTGGTAGATTGTTAGATAATAATTTACTTGATATTACTACTGGTATTTCATTACTTCTCACTCAATCAAAATCTGAAAATGGAGATAGTATAGAATCAATGGATTCTATCAAATACTTTGCACCAAAGGTATATGCATCACAGTATAGGGCAGTGACCTCTAATGACTATAAATCTCTTATTCCATATATTTATCCGAACGTAGAGTCCGTAAATTCTTATGGTGGGGATGAATTGGATCCACCAGAATACGGAAAAGTTTTTATATCTATAAAACCTAGAAATGGAACATTCCTTTCAGAAATCACAAAACAAAATATTTTAAGCACCATTAGGAAATATTCAATCGCAGGAATTAAACCAGAAATAGTTGATTTGTCTTATTTATTTGTGGAGTTAGATGTTGCAACCTACTATAATGTTAATTTATTAACTAACCCAGAAATAGTTAAAACAAAGGTAATCAACACTCTTACCTCATATGCAAACTCTAAAGATGTTAATAGTTTCGGAGGCAGATTTAAATATAGTAAAGTTGTAGGTTTGATAGACGATTGTGATAAGTCTATCACATCAAATATAACAAAAGTTAAAATGAGAAGGGACTTAAATCCGGAACTAGATACTTTTGCTACTTATGAACTTTGTTTTGGAAATCAAATACATACTAAATCAGGAGGATATTCCGTAAAGTCTACAGGTTTTTATATTAATGGAGTGTCCGATCTAGTATACATAGCGGACGCACCTTCTTCTAGTGACAAGAATTCTGGAATTATATTTTTCTTTAAATTGGAAAATAATCTTCCCGTAATTATAAAAAATAATGCAGGCACAATTAACTACAAACGGGGAGAAATTTTATTGGATGTTGTTAATATAACATCATCTGTTTTAGCAAATGGACTCATAGAAGTTCAAGCTATTCCCGAATCAAATGATATTATAGGACTTCAGGATTTGTATTTGCAATTAGATGTTCAAAAATCTGTGGTAAATATCATAGAAGATGTTGTAAGTTCTGGTGAAAATTCTTCTGCAACTCAATATGTAGTTACATCAAGTTATCTAAACGGAAAGTATACGAGATAAAATGTCAGAAATTAAAAGAGTAAAAATCAGCTCAATCATTGGTACTCAAATTCCCGAGTTTTTGTCTATAGAAGCTCCTCTTTTCAAGGAGTTTCTCACACAATACTATACTTCTTTAGAATATCAATCTGGACCGATTGATATTATTTCCAATATTGTAAATTATAAAAATTCTAAAGCCTTTAATAATATAGATTTAACGTAACAAACTACTTTAACTTCTGATATTTTGTCTTTTGATGATACTATAAATGTTGAGTCTACTAAAGGTTGGCCCGATTCATATGGATTATTGAAGATTGGTGATGAGATTATTACATATTTGTCTAAGACTGAAACCTCTTTTCAAAATTGTATCAGAGGATTTAGTGGAATTGAAAATCTTGAGTCTTTACAAAATCCAGAATTTTTAGTTTTTTCATCAACAAATTCTTCAGAACACTCTAACAATAGTGTAGTTAAAAATTTAAGTAATCTATTTTTACTTAAATTTTTTGAAAACTTTAAGTATGAATTTTTGCCAGGATTTGAGTCCAGGGATTTTTATAATGATGTTTCTGTTGAAAATGTAGTTTATAAACTAAAGGATTTATATACATCTAAGGGGACTGATTTATCTTACAAATTATTATTCAAAATTTTATATGGTTCTGACATTGAAATTATAAAACCGCAGGATTTCACATTATCTCCATCTTCAAATTCATACTTTATTACAAAAAATATACTTGTAGAAAAAATTTCTGGTTCAAACCCAATAGAAACTAAAGGTAACTTTTTATTCCAAAATATAACTGGAATTGGCACAGTAAGTGCATCTATTTTTAATGTTGAGTATAGGCCTGTAGGCAATAAAGACCTTTATGAAATTTCTCTAGATAGCACATCATTTAGTGGAAATTTTCAAGTTTCCGGAAAAACTAGAATACTAGAAGATATTCCAGTAAATAGTAGTACTATTTTGGTTGATTCAACTGTAGGATTTGCTAATTCTGGAACTATTCTAGTAAAACCAAGAAATTCTGATTATATTAGAATTAATTATACTGGAAAAAATATTAATCAATTTACTGGAGTTACTAACGTAAGTAAATTTTTAGACTATGGTCTTGATTTAGTTGAAGAAAAATTTGCTTTTAGCTATGTTGGAGTTGGAAATACTTCAAAAGTAGAGTTTAGAGTTGTAAATGTAATTGATACTATTGATTTCTCCAAAACTTCAAATCTGCGAGTAGGTGATAATATTTCTTTATCTGGATTTGGTGAAGATTTATATGATAGTTATGAATTTAATAGTTGGATCTATAATATTCCTACAAATCACAATATTCAAAATATATCTCAAATTGATTCTACAAAATATAGAATTAATTTATTTGATAAAGTTTATTTCTATCAAAATGAAGTAGTTTCTCTTGTAGATTCTATCGGAAATAAAACTGAAGCTAATATTATAGCCGTAGAGTACGCAACTTCAGATCTAATTAAAAAATACAGTAATAGAATTCTAGTACAAGTTACAAACCCAGGATCTTTTTCCGTATTGAGTTCAAAAGTAGTAACTAAGAAAATTTATAAAGTAAATCATTATAGTAATTATTTCCAAAATTTAAATAGTAATAACATACCTACAGGAGTTCATAATACATATATTGATTCTGAACGAAAATATTTCTATGTAACAGCCTCTGGACTACCAAATTATACAATTTTTTCTACAGATAGTAGGAAAAAAGTATCAAATAGAGTAGGATCCGCAACTACTGATGTTTTTAATGTACAAAATCATAATCTTTTTAGTGGTGAATTGGTTTACTATAAACCCGAAACTTCATCTGGTATAATAACAGGAATTTACTATGTAAGTAAGGTAGATGATAACAAATTAAAATTATCATATAGTAAGTCTGATATTTTTTCAAACAAATATCTTCAAACCAACTCACAGATAACTAATGATACATTATACAGGTCTGGTTACCAAGATAAAACTTTAAAACATCAAAAACTTCTAAAAAAATTCTATGTAAATGCTAACAAACCAAAAGAACAATTTGATGATTTAAATGATAGAACTACTTTTAATAGACAAATAGGTTTATTAGTAAATGGTGTAGAACTATTATCCCCCTATTACTTTGATGAGAACATTTATTATGGAAATATAACATCAATTGATGTCACCAGTTCTGGAAAAGATTATGATGTAATTGATGTTCCTCCTTTAGATGTAAAAGATGAGACAGGAACTGGATTAAAAGCCCACTTAAACATTTCTGGAGAAGTGAGAGATGTTAAGATATTAAACGCGGGATATGGATATAAAGAAAAACCAAAAATTACAATAACTGGTGGAAATGGCACTGGATGTGTACTTGATTGTAATTTTGTCAAGACCAAGGTCTCTTCTGGATTTAAAGCAGATTTAAATGTAAGTACTCCGGATAATACAATACAATTTTTAACTACCATTCCTTTTGAGGACGGAGAAGAAGTCATTTACGATTCCAATAAAAATAATAGTATACCCGGAATTGTAAATAATTCTACGTATTTTGTAGGAATTTTAACGGATAATAAAGTAAAACTTTACAATAATAGGATAGATGCCTTACAGAAGGTAAATGAAATTGATATAGTTGGAATATCTTCTGGATTTCACTTTATAACAACATTAAAAAATAAAAATACTTTTACTAAGATTTATGTTAAAAATTCTGGAAAAGGATATTCCAATAGGAATATAAAAGTTCCATCTGTTCTTTCTGCAGATAGTAGAAGTTCTGGAATTAATACATTTGATTCGTATATTTTTGCAAGAAATCATGGATTTAATGATTTCGATATTGTAAATTACTCATATGTAGATACTCCAATAAGTGGATTATCTACTACAATAAATTATTATGTTAAAGTTGTTGATGTTAATAAGTTTAGGTTATATGAAGCTGGAATTGGTACTACTTTAAATACTGAAAATTACATAAAAAACAAGTTTGTTAAATTTAATTCATTGGGAGTTGGTACTCATATTATTGGGTATCCAACTATAGAAATACATGTAGAATCCAAGTCGGCAATAGGATCTACAACGATAATAAGTCCTGAACTTAAACCAATTGTATTGGGTTCCATTCAAGACGTTTATTTGGAAGATGGGGGAATTGGATATGGATGTACAAATATTATTAACTACCATAGAAGACCAAATGTAGCTATTTCCAGTATAACTGCAGAGGCAATTTTAAAACCCATTATCATTGATGGTTCAATAGTTGATGTTCAAATTATTAGTAGAGGAAGTGGATTTAGAGAAAATTCTGAAATTGTAATTTATGGTGACGGAAAATATGGACAAATAGAACCTATTGTTGAAGATGGTAAATTATCTAATGTTAATATTGTTTTTGGTGGTATAGGATACAAGTCTTCAAATACTATCTTGATATTAAAAAATAGGGGTCAAGATGCTAAGTTTTTAGCAAATGTAAGAGAGTGGAAGATAAATCAGATTGTAAAGAGTAAAAAAATAGTTTCTGAGGACGATGATGGTATAATTCATCCAGCTAAAAATGAAAATTTAGAGTTACAATTCTTTAATTTCTATTTACCTAAAAAATTAAGATACCAATTATCTGATAATTTTACAGATGCAAATAAAGAAAATTCGGGAAAATTAATTCATTCTCCAATTTTTGGATTTGCGTATGATGGTAATCCAATATATGGTGCATATTCATATGATACCATCAGTGGTGGTTCTATAAGAAGGATGAATTCTAGTTATGTACTAAACACTAATTTGAATTCTGGAATAAGACCTCAAGGTTTTGATGCTGGATTTTTTATTGATGATTATGAATATGATGGATCTGGTGACTTGGATCAACACAATGGAAGATTTTGTGTTACTCCAGAATATCCAAAAGGAACTTATGCATATTTTTGCACTATTGATGTTAATTCATCAAACGAAACGATTCCCAGATATCCATATGTTGTAGGGCCATATTTTTATAATAAACCTATTATTGAAAATTTCTTACCATCTTACAATCAAGACCTTAATGTTTTTACAAGTCAATTAACAAGAAATGTTGGTCCTTACTATTTGAATAGGTCTAATTCTTATTATGATTTAATTGATAAGGTATTTGATGAATTTAAACAAGAATTTTATGTAACATCAACAAATTCTGGTAAAATAGAAAATGTTTCCATATTTTCTTCTGGAGATAACTATAAAGTAAATGATAGAGTAGATATTGATATATCTGGTAGTGAAGGAATACAATCAAATATAGTTGTAAGTGAATTAGACGGAAGAAAAATAGAATCTTTTACTTTAATTGATGATGTAATAACAAACGCAGAATTCTTAATAGGAAATCCAAATACTACTGTACGAACAAGTTCACCTCACCAACTGCAAAATGGCCAACCAGTTTTGATAAGTGGAATATCCACTATTACATCATCTAAGTTTGAAGGTATAAAATTTGTTAATGTTTATGAAAAGAGATCACAATTATCTGAGGACATTGGTGATTCTATTACTACTGGGGTATCCACTTTTATAAAACTGAAGGACATTAGTGGATTTAAAGTTAATGATTTTATAGGAATAGGTACAGAAGTACTCTTAATTACTAATATTGACCCTAGAAGATCCGGATTTTATGTCAATAGACTTGAAAATGTGGGAGTTCATACAGTTGGAATTGATGATGTAGTTTTATTGCCTACAGAATTTACTATACCAACAATTGGTGTAAATGATGTAACAATTGATAATTATACTACATTTTTTGATCCAAAATATTCTGTAGGTATTGGTACGAGTGGCTCAATTCGCACTGTTGTTGGATTTGGAACTACATCTTTCGAAACTAGATTTATACCACAAAGAAACATATATTTACCATCTCACAAGTTTTATACTGGCCAGCCATTAATTTATAATTCTGGTTTCGCTGGTACATCATTATATGTTAATAATGTGGGATCTGCATCATCTATTAAACTACTTGATGATCAAATAGTTTATGCTGTCAATCTTGGTAAAGATTATATAGGGTTATCTACTATTGGATTTACTAGTTCTACAGGGATTGGAACCAATTTTAATTCTTTAGAGTTTTGGGATCAAACTTCTTCTTATGGAATTATTGGAGCAGCTCATTCATTAACTACCATAAATCCAAAAATTACTGGAACCATTCAAAATATAATAGGTTTAGTAACTACCAAAACAAATCATAATCTTTCTACCGATGATATTGTAACTCTTAAATTAACTACAGATTATAATGAAGTAGTCAAAGTTATTTTTGACCCTGTAAATAGAAAAGTTTTAATGAGAGAAATTTCTTTTTCTGATACTGATGTTTCTGTAGAAAGAAGCTCGATAGATATTTCTTCATATGATGGAAATATTGAAACAGGTGATAAAATTGTCTATGTGGCTACATCTCCCATAAATGGTTTAAGTAATTATGGTGTATATTATGTTTCAAAAACAGATTTTAATTCTATAAACCTATGTCAGTATAGGAGTGATATTGATGAATCCAACTTTATTAGTTTTTCTTCAGATGGTGGTGTAGGAACTACGCACAAATTATATTTTATTAACCCACAAATTTCATGTCTTAGAACTACAAAGATAGAATTTGATTTGTCCGATAGTAGTTTACTCGACCTCGATTTGCAATTCTATTTTGATCCCAACTTCATTCAGAAAATTAATGAAAGAAGTGAATTTTTCGTATTTAGAAGTGGAACTCCAGGAAACTCTGGAGCTAAAGTTGTTTTGGATCTTTCCTCACAATTTTTCCCAATTTATTATAACTTATTCCCGAAAGGATCTTCAGATGAAAGTAAAAAACAAATATCATCTGATATAGATGTAAAATCTTATAATAAAGTTTCTATAGTAAATCACCAACTTAATGACAAATTTAAAATAGTAGTTTCGTCGGATAAAGTATTTTCTTTCTATAATACTAAGAAGTTAAGTTTTGTAGAAAATAATATTATTACGAAAGCCGCTACTAATTTTTCATATAAAACAACCTCTACTAGTGCATTAGGTCCGATATCTAAATTAAAAATTAATTTCCCAGGTGGAGGATATAAGAAATTGCCAAATATCAGGGGGATAAACAGTTCGTTCGGCAGTAATGCTGTATTAAAAGTAGTATCTCCAAATATTGGAAGGGTTGAAACTTTTAGTAGAGTTAAAGACGGATTTGATTATCCAACAGATCCAACACTATCACCGTCTCTAAGTGTTCCTACTGTTATTGGAATAAAAGATATAAGAACTATAGATTATATTGGAATAACAACTGGCGGAAAACGATATAATAATTCTCCAAAATTAGTAGTTAAAAATGATACTAGTGGAATTGAACTTAATGCTGTAGTATCTGGCGGATCTATAATTTCGGTTGATGTAATTAAAAATTCCACTTCATTATCATCACCATTAGAAATAATTCCAATATATAACTCAAATGGATATGAAATTGATTCTATTTCTGTAGCCGGTAATTTAGTGACACTAGAATTACTTAATGATCCCGCTATAAATCCTTATATACCAATCGGATATGGAATAACAGATTATATCTACCCATTTAAAATCGGAGATCAAATTTTTATTGAAAATTGTAGACTAACTGATACGACTGCAGATGATTCTAATTATAATTCATCTTCGTATAACTATGCATTCTTTGATGTTGTCGGTGTAAACACTAATAATAATACTGTAACATATGACATGACAGGAATTTCTACAGGTTCCTTTGGTACATACAGTGATGAGTTTAACTTGGGGGTTGTCATTAATAGAAATGATATGCCACAATTTGAAATGGTATTAAGAGATGATGTTAATTATATTTCAAATGAAAAAATCTCCTCAGAAACATTTTCTGGTGTAGTAATGGAAAATGGTTGGGATAATGATCTCAATCAAATGAGATTAAAAAATATTTTCGGAGAAATAAATACGGGAGATAAAATATTTGGAGAAACATCAAAAATTAATGGTACTGTTGAATATTTTGATGTATTCAACTTATTTGCTACTTTAGGAGTTTCCAGAGATAAAACATCTTCAATAGATTTATCCTCTGGTATCTTGAATGACTCTTTACAAAAAATTTCAGATAATTTTTATTATCAAAAGTTTTCATATTCAATTAAAGGAAATATTCCATATAATATTTGGAGAGAATCTGTAAGATCTATACTACATCCTTCCGGATTTAAAGAATTTTCTGATTTGGAAATTTTGACAAAACCAACTTTAAATGAAGTTAATTTGGGTATTGCTAAGTCTACTGACATGAAACCAAGGTTATCATTAACCGATACAGTTACATTAGTTAGTATTGATCAAACAACACCTATGAGTTTGAGAAACAATTTTGCTAGAGTTTATGAAGAAGAATTATTGCCTGATGGATCTACACAAAACATATACTTGGATGAAGGAATTGATTTAACCTCTTATATTATTAATAGGACAAATAAAGTTGTTGAAATAGATGACATTAGTGATCAATTTGAAGGATCTTCTTTGCAAGAGTTGGATTCTCGTTTTGCTGGTGGATCAGATTTATTAGATTCAAATAGACAATTTATCCAAGAAGAAGTTGTAGGATTTATTACTGCAAGATATCCGGGAATTAGTACAAATATTGGTTGGAGTAGAACAACATTTTATGATAGTATTGGATATATTGTTGACTTCATATCTCACGATGTAAAATATGAGTCAAATAACAAATCTATTGAAGGAGGACTGGCTTATTGGGCTGGATTAGGTACTAGTTACGTATCAGAAATAACGGATGAAACTATACATGCAATTGGTTATGTAGTTGATCTTTCAAAATATATTATCAATAACGTTGGAGTTACTACTTCATATCAACAGGGGTATTCTATTGGGATATCATCGGTGATTTATAACAACTTGACTGGTGTAACGACTGTTTCAACTACAACTTCCCATGGATTATCGACAACAACAACCAACTATATTCTCTTAAAAGATCTATCATTCTCATTTGATGCTGGTGCTGGAGTTACTACTGCAATTTTCCCAAGTTTAAACTTGACTGACGGACCACTATCATATCAGAGATTTGTTTATGAAGTAGAAGTTGTTGATCCCATAAGATTCAGAATAAATGTTGGCCCGTCCACAATAAATTATAATTATGTTGGCGGAGGTACAGCTGAAAAGTCATTTATATTTGTTGATCAGTATTTTGATGATAGTATTTTGCCAGATTTTGATTGTAGTCCAGATTACAATGAAAATTGTTATGTCGATGTTCAATCATCAATTATCAATTCCGCTGGAATAATAACTTCAATAATCGGAATCGGAACCACAGCTGTCCCAACTACAATAACTTATCCTTCTCTTGCTAAAGGTGGATCTGTAGTTGGATTGAGTACCTTTAAACTAAAAAATAAAGGGACTTCACTGTTTAAACATGAGTTTACTGGCAGTTCTATTGATATTATTGAAGAGAAATTTGTAATTCCAAATCACAACTTCCAATCCGGTCAAGAGTTGATATATTCATATTCCAATGGAAGTCCTATTGGAATTGCAACTACTTCTTACGTAACTGGCACTGTTGATACACTATTAAATGTATTTGATTATGATGGCACGGCTATTTTAGAAAATGGATATAATGTTGCAATTAGTACTACTATTTCCGGAACTGTCGCAACAGGTCCAACTGGAGTTATAGAATATTTCCAAATACCATCAACTACCACAGGCCTTGGCACTGATGCTGAATTCAGTGTCCTTATTGCATATAGTGGTGGAGGAGTGGCTGTGTCTACAAATATCATTCCCACTTATGGTGGATATGGTTATAGTGTTGGTGATCAAGTCTCTATTTCTGGAACTCATTTCTCAGGAACAAGCCCAGCTAATGATTTAACATTTAATATTTCTAAGACAGGTCCAACAGTACTACAGTCAGAGTCAAATAATAGTTATTCGTCTGTTCCATCTAACGATGCGACTGGAGCAACTTTTGACATCGCTAGAGATTCTGATGGTGCTATTAACTATGTTAAAGTTTTAAATGGCGGATCTGGTTATAACAATAACTCTGTAATTTCTGTAGCAGGTACTTACATCGGTGGATCAAGTTCCAACGATGATCTATCATTTAGTCCGTTGGAATTGGGCACTAAAATTTTACCAACATCAGTATTTGTATATAAATTAAACGATAATGAATTTAAACTTTCCGGATTATCTACAAGTGTATTTTTCAATATAACCGGAGTAGGAACAGCAACTCATTCGCTGGAGTATAAAGATCCTAATGCTAGTGCAATTATTACAATAGATGGAATAATTCAAAAAGCAGTAACTAGAAAATCATTAAGTGTATCTTTTGGATCTAGTGTTTCCTCGGCCTCAACCACATTAATTGATATCTCCGCTGGTATTTCATCATTATCTCTAGGTGATATTATTAATATCGATAATGAATATGTTTCAATTAAAACTATTGGAATAACTTCTGAAAATCAGATAGAGGTTGAACGTGGATATTTTGGTACAGTTGCTTCAGCACACACGATAGGTGCTGGTGGAACAGTATTATCTGGGGATTTCAATATTGTAGGAGATGTAATATACTTCGATGATCCCCCTAATGGAAAAATTGGTCCTGTTGGATTGCAAACAGGATCTACATTTAGTGGAAGGGCTTTTAGTAGACAATTTAATTCAGATACTCCAGAAGATAAAAATATTTTATTTGATGATATATCACTATCCTTTACTGGTGTTGCAGCTACAGAATTTACATTAAAGTCTGGTGGAGAAACTGTCAATACTATTTTTAATAATGTTAATAGTTCTACAAATATTAATAATAATGCAATAGTATTAATTAATAATGTTTTCCAAAACCCTACTAGTGACCTCACAGTTGACGGAGAGGGAGTAAATGTTATCAGGTTCTTATCTGGTACTCCAAATTCTGGAAAAATATCAAAAGTTTCTATATCTACAAGTTATGGTTATGCTCCAAGAATTGGAGCAGCTGCTACTGCGGTAGTTTCTGCTGCCGGAACTATTTCAGATATAATTGTTACTGGATCTGGTTCTGGATATAGAAATCCACCAGTTGTAAGTATTGCATCTACTATTGGATTTGGTGGAAGTATAACTGCTACGGTAAGTGCTGCTGGGACTATTTCCGGATTTACCATTGTCAATGCAGGATCTTCATACACAACAACCTCATTACCAGAGGTTGTTATCGGAATTCCTACTGGTTATAGTAATCTTAATTTGGAGTATACTGGAGGGACTTCTGGAGTAGGCCAAAAGGCAAAACTTACTGTAGAAGTAGGAATGGGATCAAGTGTAATTGCATATAAGTTTGATCAACCTGGAATTGGATATAAGGTTGGGGATAAACTCACACCTGTTGGAATCGTAACTGATCCACTACTTAGTTTTGAACCCTTTGTATTAACCGTAGATGGAGTAGAAACAGATAGTTTCTCTGGATTCTATCCCGGTCAATTTATACAATTTGATGATATTTCACAATTCTTCAATGGATTTGCTAAGAAATTTACATTAACAACTACTTTAAATGGAGTTAAACAGGTTTTGGGACTGAGGGTTCCTGATGGAACAGATTTGGATATAACAAATAATATCTTTATATACATAAATGATATCTTACAAGTTCCAAATACAGCTTATAGATTCTCTGGAAGTAGAGTAATATTTACCGAAGCTCCTAAACCAGGTTCTAAGTGTGTTATTCTGTATTACAGAGGTTCTTCCACTGACGTTGAGTTAGTTGATCCACCTAAAACTATTAAACCTGGAGATATAGTCACCATACAGGAAAATCCTGAAGATTTATTTGATATTTCTCAATTCGAAAGAGTTGTTAAAAAAATTGCAGCCGCAGATCAATTTGAAACATTTAATTATTATTCAGTAGGAATTATTACTGATCCTGCAAAGATTAGACCTCTTTCTTGGCGTAAACAACTTAATGATACGGTAATCAATGGCTCTCTGTATTCCAAATCTAGACCAAGTTTACAGAGTAATATAAAACCGTTTGCAACAGTCATTAAAAAAATAGAACCCACTGATACAGTGATATATGTTGATAATGCATATCCATTATTTACAGATTTTGATAATCTTCCTGAAGATATACGAGATGCATTAATAGTTGAAAATAGAACTGTTAGAGAGTCTTTGGGTCAGGCTGTAGTGTCATCTGCTTCTACAATTTCATCCATTATTATTAATGATGGCGGAGTTGGATACGCTAATACACAGTCACCTAAAGTAATTATTTCTGAATCATTAATTACTAAAAAGGATCCAATTTTTAATTGGACTGGAGTTAATGGAATAACCACGTCATATGATTTAAAATCAATCAAATATAACAATAAATTTGTTGCCGTTGGAAATAATTCTGTATATTCTACCAGCTTTGATGGAATAGATTGGCAGGTTTCTACAGTCGGATTTGGAGTATCTTCTAATTTCAATTCTCTTGAAATTGTGGGAGTTGGTGTAAGCAATTTCTTAGTTTCTGTAGGAAATTTAGGAAAAGTTATAAAAGCCACAGACTACGGAAATATAATAACTCCATGGACTCAGATTGGATTGGAAGAAGAGGTTTCAATTCTTGGTCTTGGTGCAGTAAGTAGAGTAGGTAGTGGATATAGTGGAACACTTAATCAGATCGCATACTCAAGTATAACGGATACTTGGGTTACTGTAGGTACAGCGGGATCAATATTTATGGGTCCCGGAGTAACTACAGAGTCATTTGTAAGTAGATATTCGGAAACTCTATCAGATTTGAATAGTGTAACTTTTGGAGCCGAATATTTTGTGGCAGTTGGTAATGATGGTGTAATTAGAACTTCCAATGATGGAAATGTCTGGGAATTTGTAAACCCACCGGTAGCTACTAATTTAAATAAGGTCATTTATGTTGAAGGCAAATATGTTGCTGTTGGAGATTATGGAATAATTGTTAGATCTATAAATAGAAATTCATATGAAATTATTTCAAATAATCTTGGGATAGTAAATATAAAAAATATTTACTATAGTTATGGTTTCTATGTAATTATTACATCTTTAGGTGATTTATATTATTCATTTGATCTAAGTAATTGGATTTATAGATCCACGTCACAACCAAACTTTGTCAATGACTTAGTTTTTGTTGATAATATTGGTTCTGATGGAAGATACGTTGCTATAGGATCTGGTGCTACTGCAATATATTCCGAACCTGTATATAATAGAGCTACTGCTATATCTAATATAACTTCTGGAGTGGTTACTTCTATACAGATTGTAAATTCTGGATTTGGATATGATTCTAATACCCCACCACCAGTAATAATAGAACCAGATAGTTTTAATAATGAATTAATTAGATCTTTAAAAGTTGTCGGTGATCATGGAATAATTATTGGAGTCACTACATATATTACTGGAACTCCCGGCATAGGAACAACTTCTCCAAAAATTTCGTTTACATTACAATCTGAGCAATATGATAATAGTACTCTCGGAATTGGATATTCTAGTTTAAATTCCTTCGGAATTTCTAATAGTCAATTGTCCAAAGGAGATTACTTTGTAATTACTGACAGTAATGTTGAAACAGGAGGAGACCTAGTTGGAATTACTACACTTCTTGGTGGCATGAGCAATTATCCAAATTCTAAAATTGGTATAGCGAAATCTTTCATAGATGGAGTTTATATTGTAGAAGATGTAACTACTCCATCAATTGGAATTGTAACTGTTACATGTAATTTTGCTCCTATGGTGGATAATTATCTTAAAGTTTATACCAGAGGGTCCAATAATAGTGGAGTTGGAACAAATAATTATTATGGAAGATATAGTTGGGCTAAAATTTATGATTATCAAAATAGAATTTTAGGTGACCCAAAAACTTTTGAAGTTTTTAATGACAATGGAATTAATGGAATTTCATCTTCCCCCAAAATTATTAGAACTAGAAATATAATAAGTAAGTAAAATGTAACTAAATAAAAAAAAGTATGTTCTAAAATGCCAGCCATAATATCAGATCAATTTAGAATTGTAAATGCGGAAAACTTTATAAAAAGTGTTTCTGGGGTGGGCGATACATCAAATAAATATTACACTTTTATCGGACTACCTAACAGTAATAATTTTGCTGCTGGAGGTTCTCCTACTTGGTCATCCAATACTCCATCTCCACTTGATGGATTTAAGGAAGAATATCAAGTTAAGGAGAGTATATTAACCTTAAAACAAATTGCAACTCAAGATGTTAGGAGACTTGTTCGAAAAGTTACCTGGACAGCTGGAAACACTTATGAAATGTATAGGCATGACTATAGTGTATTTAATGTTACTCCTGTTACTTCCCAAACGAGTCTCTATGAAGCAAATTATTATGTAATTAACGAAGATTTGAGAGTTTATATATGTTTACAAAATGGAACTGATCCTGAAAATCCAAAAGGAAGACCATCTTTCGACCAACCAACTTTTATTGACTTAGAACCAAGAGCTGCTGGCGCTAGTGGTGATGGATATATTTGGAAATATTTGTATACGATCAAACCATCGGAGATTGTTAAATTTGATTCTATTGAATTTATTCCAGTACCAGAAGATTGGGGAAATACTGGGGAATCTATATCCACAAAAAATAATGCAGTTGATGGAAAAATTGAAGTCATTATTATTAATGAAAGAGGATCAAATTATCAACCAATTTCTACATCCTTTTCTAATGTTCCTATTTTAGGTGATGGTTCTGGTGGTAAAGCCACGATAACCATTGACTCTTTTGGAAAAGTTTCCGAAGTATTTGTTACAGATGGCGGAAAGGGGTATACATATGGAACAATTCAGTTTTATCCAGGTGCTCCAGGTTCTGAAGTTACTGGTCCATTACGCCAACTAAGTAATACTGGTATAGGTACAACATCTGTTGCATCTTTTAACGTCATTATTCCACCAAAGGGTGGTCATGGGTATGATATTTATAGAGAGTTGGGAGCATATAGAGTACTATTATATTCCAGATTCGAAACATTGGAAAGTAATCCTGATACTATTTTGGGAAATGATTTTGCCAGGGTTGGGATATTAAGAAATCCAACAATAGTTGGAAGTACTAATCAATTACTCGATGTATCTTTAGTTAGTGGATTAAATGCTTTAAAACTATCTGGAGTTACTACTAATACAACATATGCTATAGACTCAGAAATAACGCAAACTGTTGGACTTGGTTCTACTGCAATTGGATTTGTATCCTCTTGGGACCCGATAACAGGCGTTTTGAAGTATTATCAACCAACAGGATTAGCTTCAAGTGAGACTGGATTTAAAATTATTCCATTTACTGCAACTCCAGATGTTGGATATGGATTGACAATTAATTGTTCATCAATTATTGGTCCAACTTTAGTAATCAACTCCAATTTTAATGGCGTAAGTACAACAATAAATAATAGAATATATCAGTTGGGACAAGAGTTTGTAGCGGGTATTTCTTCTGCTGAATATAACAAAAAATCCGGTGATATTATCTATTTGGATAATAGACAACCAATTCCCAGATCAGCCAACCAAAAAGAAGACATTAAAATTGTATTGGAGTTCTAATAGAAATGGCACAAAACATTAATTTAAATACATCTCCATATTTTGATGATTTTGATCCAAGAAAAAATTATGGAAGAGTTTTATTTAAGCCAGGAACCCCAATTCAAGCAAGAGAATTAACAACACTCCAATCTATCTTGCAAAATCAGGTTGAAAAGTTTGGTAAACATTTTTTCAAAGAGGGATCTGTAGTAATACCTGGTGGCATTGCATATGATTCGGAGTACACATGTGTACAAATTGATCCATCTCACTTAAGTATTCCGGTAGAAACTTACCTACCATTTTTACTTGGAAAACAAATAAAAGGTGAAAGTAGTGGGGTTTTTGCTAAAATTGAAAATTATATTACTAGTCAAGAGTCTGAAAATGATACTTTTACTTTGTATATAAAGTATCAAAGTTCTAGTGAAAGTGATTTTACTTCTAAAACTTTTGTCGATGGTGAAAATTTAATAGTACTGGAAAATATTGACTATGGTCTAGGAGTCATTAGATTGGATTCCTCATTTGCAACTACTACAATATCAAATTCTACAGCAATTGGATCTGCAGTAAAAATAGAAGAAGGGGTATATTTTATACGAGGATTTTTTGTAGATGTATTTCCACAAACTATTATATTAGATCAGTATTCCAATTTACCTTCCTATAGAATTGGACTATCTATTTTTGAAGACATAGCTACACCATCTCAATCAAATCCAGATTTATATGATAATGCAAGGGGATTTTCAAATTTTGCGGCTCCAGGGGCAGATAGACTAAGGATCGTAGCAACACTGATAAAAAAATCTTTAGATGATTTTAATGATGAAAATTTTGTGGAGTTGATTAGAATTGTAAATGGAAATATCCAAAGAATTCCTAGAAAAGAGAATATTCCATCACTAATAACTGATGAATTAGCTAGAAGAACTTCTGATGAGTGTGGAGATTACTACGTAACTCCATTTAAAGTTGTTGCTAAAGAATCATTAAATGATAAAATAGGAAACAATGGTGTTTATAATCCGAATCAATTGACAAAACAAGGGAATAATCCCTCAGATGAGTTAATAACATTACAAATTTCACCCGGAAAAGCATACGTTAAAGGATATGAAGTAGAGACTATTTTAACGGTAAATGCAGACTTAGAAAAACCAAGAACTACTGAAACCGTTAAAGATATAACAGTTCCTTTTAGTTTAGGTAATCAAGTAGAACTTAATAATGTTTATGGATCTATTCCAGTTGGATTTGGTTCTACATCTCAAGTGACTTTGTTCTCGGAGAGAACTGTAACCCCAGGTCTTTCTTCAGGAATTCCAATAGGAGTTGGTAGAGTTTATGATTTAAAATTAAAAAATGCTGAGTATACTGGTGCCTCCACTATTTTTGAGACATCGATTTATGATTTACAGACTTATACATATTTGACATTAAATGCTACTACAACTCTCCCTAAACCATCATTCGTTGAAGGAAAAAACAGCTCAGCTTCTGGATATTTGGTATCATCAGTCACAAACAATAATCAAGTAATATTATATCAAGTTTCTGGAGATTTTATTGTTGGGGAACAATTAAAAGTTGATGGACAAGATATTTCCAGAACAATAGTTAGTGTTAGAGACTATAATTTAGGTGATATTAAACAATTAGTTGGATACGTTGGATCGACAACATCTTTTACAGCCGATACTAGAATATCTATAGGAATTCCCATTGCTCCACAGGGAACTAGTTTTACAATTTCTGCAGGTTCTGGGGGAATAAGTACTGTAACAACTTCTTCTTCAACTTTTGGTGTTGGAATTAATACAGGAGATATTTTTGTTTATACAAAATCAGGACAAATAGTACCCACTTATAACAGAGTTAACTCTGTAAGCACTTCTGGCAAGTCTATAACTGTTCAATCAACTACAAGTGTTTCTGGAGTTAGTAGTGGGGGACTACCTACCAGCACCACTGTAACAGATAGTTTGGTAAAAGGAGTTTCTACACTATTAAATTCTAAAGAATCTTTCATCTTTGCCGAATTACAAAATCCAAATGTTGCTAGTGTTGATGTTTCTAATGCTGAAGTAATTTATAGGAAATCATATTCTGTAACAGTTGCGTCAAATGGGTTGACTGCAACTTTAGAGAGTGATACTAATATTACTTTACTGCCATTTGATGAAGAAGATTATTCTCTAGTATTTTCTGATGGTACTATTGAAACATTAACTTCCAGTCAATTTACTATTACATCCGGCAGAACTTTAACATTAGTAAATTTAAGTAAGAATGGTCCTGCAACTTTAACAGCTACTTTAAGAAAAAAAAGATTAAAATCCAGAAAAAAAATCTATAATAGATGTGCAATTTTAGACGTAAGAAATTCTAGCACTCGTTCATCTGGAGTAGGTGGTACAACTCTTAATGATGGATTAACTTATAATCCATATTATGGAACAAGAGTACAAGATTCCAGAATATCATTGAATGTTCCGGACGTAGCTCATGTTGTTGGTGTTTTTGAGTCTTCAAATTCAAGTGATGCAGAGTTGCCAAAACTAGAAGTTGTTGATTTAAATGCGAATATTTTAAATACTATTAAAGGTGAAATAATTTATGGAGAATCTAGTAATGCGATGGCACTATTTGTTTCAACTAATGGAACAAATCAGTTAGAATTTGTATATATTAATGAAAATACTTTTATTAAGGGTGAAAAAATCATATTTAATGAATCAAATGTTAGTGCAAGAATAAGTTATTTGATAGAAGGTGATAGGAATATCATATCTGATTTTATTTTCGATAGTGGCCAAACTTTAGAAATAGTTAATTATTCATCGTTAAGGAGAAAATCTGGTGTTACACCACCAACAAAGAGGTTAAAGGTAGTATATAGTTATTATTATATAGATTCAAATGATGATGGAGACTTTGTAACGGTCAGTTCATATGAACTAGAAAGATATTCAAGAGATTTGCCAGATATTTTTTACTACAAATCAAGTGATATTATAGACTTAAGACCTAGAGTTATTCCATATGATAGTTCTATAACTCCATTTTCTCCATTTGAATTTGATTCAAGAAAGTTTTCATCTTCAACAAATTCAAGTCCATATAATTTTGCTAAAGATAGAGACTTACTTTTATCTTATTCATATTATCTAGGTAGAGTTGATAAATTATATCTTAATAGATATGGAGAATTCTTTATTACAAAAGGAGTACCATCAAATACTCCAATTCCGCCAAATGATGTTGACAACGCTATGGAAGTAGCTACGATTACTATGAATCCATATGTGTACAATATTAAGGATGTTACTGTGAAACTATCTTCACACAAACGTTATAGAATGCAAGATATTTCACAACTTGAAGATAGGATAAAAAATATTGAATATTATAGCTCATTATCTCTTTTAGAAATTGATACAAAGAATTTATCTATTAGAGATTCCCAAACTCAGTTAGATAGATTTAAGTGTGGTTTTCTTGTAGATAATTTTAAATCTATACGTTCTGGATCTTTTGGCGATCCTCAACAAAAGTGTAGTGTTGACACTAAAGAAGGATTACTCAGACCACAACATTATTCAACAGCAATAGACCTTCTTTTAGCTTCAGAATCCATAGCAGGATTATCAAATATTTCAAATCCAGATGCGGATTTAAGATTTGTAAAAGATTTGGGAAGTCCAAATACAGTTAAAGTTGGAGATGTAGTTTGTTTGAAATATACCGATGAAGTATTTTTAAAGAATACTTTTGCAACTAGAGTAGAAAATGTGAATGCATTTAATGTTGTTAACTGGATCGGGTCTATTGAATTAAATCCAACTTCCGATACTTGGATTGAAACTAGATCATCTCAGAGAACCATAGACCAAGAAGGAAATTATGAAGCCACACTTAGATCTCTTGGTGCTGATACTAATACTGGATTGTCTCCAATCGATTGGGGTTCTTGGGAAACTACTTGGACAGGTGTACGAGAAATTGATAGGCAAAATTTACATAGTATATTCCAAGGAAGTACATATGTTAGTTCCACTGGTAACTGGTGGCTTGAAGAACAAACTTGGAGAGATCAGTATTTTACATTTAGTAATGTAACCACTCTTACTACTACAGAAGAGTCTAGAAGAGGTGTTCAATATAAGGTTGGTGAAAGAATCGATTCAGTAAATTTGGGTACTTCCGTGGTATCTACAGACATTATTCATGTAATGAGATCCAGAAATATTGAATTTGTAGCAAAAAGATTAAAACCAAAAACAAGAATGTATGCATTTTTCGATAACGTCGATATGAACAAATATATTGTTCCGAAACTTATCGAAATTCAAATGCAAGGTGGTGCTTTTATTGTTGGTGAAACTATTATTGGTACATTAGGAAACACTTCTATTAGATTTAGATTGGCAACTGCCAATCATAAGTATGGACCATATAATAATCCAAATCAAGTTTATATCGAAAATCCATATGTACCTACACAATCAATACCCACTTCTTATTCTACAACATCAACTATACTGAATGTTGACACAGCTTCATTGGAGTTGCAATCTGATTCGACATTTTATGGCCACATTGTAGAAAATATGCAATTAAGAGGAGTGGTTTCTAGGGCAATTGCAAGAGTAACCAATATTAGATTAATTACTGATACTTCTGGTACAGTAATTGGATCATTATTTATTCCAAATGCTACATTACCATCTACTCCAACATTTGAAACTGGAACAAAAACTTTTGTTTTAACATCAAGTTCCAGCAATACACCGATTATTGGAGCCACAGATAGTGTAGCGGATACTAAATTTAGATCTACAGGAACAATAAACAATACGGAAGAGGTTACTTTAAGGACAAGAAATGCAGATATAGAAAGAACCCACAGGACGGAAGAAAGAACATTAACTTCAAGAGAAACAACATTAACTGCAGGAACTACATTCCTAGATCGTACTGTAATCCAGAGAAGATGGGTCGATCCAGTTGCACAATCTTTTGAAGTTCCAGAAGAAACCGGAATGTTTGTTACAAAATGTGATTTGTTCTTCCAAAGTAAAGATACTAATAATTTGCCAATTACCATGCAAATTAGAACAATGAAAACTGGTTTGCCCACTCAAACAATTGTTCCTTTTGGTGAAGTTACTTTAGATCCGAGACAAATTAACATATCTGAAGATGGCAAAACTCCCACAACATTCACTTTCCCATCTCCGGTCTATCTTGAGAGTGGAAATGATTATTGTATAGCTCTACTTTCTGTATCAAATGAATATAATGTTTGGATATCCAGAATGGGTGAAGAAGATGTAACAACCCTGAATTTACCAGAGTCCCAAAAAATAGTTGTGGCGCAACAACCCTTATTAGGATCGTTGTTTAAATCTCAGAATGGAGCTACATGGGATGCCAGTCAACTAGAAGACTTGAAAATGACTCTTTATAGAGCAAAATTTGTTACCGGATCTTCTACGGTTAGATTCCATAATCCAAAACTGGACACAGGTAACAATCAAGTTGTAACTTTGAGACCCAACCCATTAGATTGTATTTCTAAGTCTACTTTGATTGGATTAGGAAAGAGCTTAACTTCAACTGAAGTTGATGGACTAACACCGGGAACTCCAATATTGCAAAGTAATAATGAACTCTTTAGTTCCAATTTAAAGAGTATAGTTGGATCTGTGGGAATAGGAAGTACTTTAGTAATAACTTCTTCAGGAATTGGATTTACATCTACATTTAAAACTTACTCCAATGTAAACTTGGTTTCTATAACTGGATATGGTTTTGGAGCTAAGGTAAATCTAAGTGTTCAGAACGGAGTTGCTATCGCAGCTACAGTTTCAATTGGGGGAACTGGATATGCTTATGGGGATTCGTTAGAAGTTAATTATTCGGAAACAGACGGACTTGGCAATAATTTAATTCTTACTATTCCAAATAATGTTGGTATAATTTCATCATTCAACTCTTTATTGGTAGATAGAGTACAGGGAACTTTAAATAAAAATACTGTGGACAGTTTATATTATGTTGGTTCTTCTGGAACTTCACTTCTTTCTAGTGCGACTGTAAATACTATAACTGATTTGACTGATGGATTGCACTTCAAAGTCAGCCACAATAATCACGGAATGTATTCGATTGCCGATAGAGTTATACTTTCTGGAATTCAACCCGATCAAAAACCAGAAACATTAACATCTTCATATAATTCAACATCTACCGATAGTATTGCAGTAAGTTCTGTTGGAATATTTACTAGTTTTGAAAATGTTCCGGTTTCTTCTGTAAATCCTGGATATATTTTAAT
>Ga0099851_1000227_pt1 | contig 23312 bp, 11 predicted proteins | sample CB_VirMetaG_6_FD_78176 | JGI IMG/M metagenome (GOLD analysis project Ga0099851, IMG submission 78176) | Freshwater to marine saline gradient viral communities from Chesapeake Bay - CB_1508_2 Viral MetaG | ecosystem: Environmental > Aquatic > Marine > Coastal | place: USA: Chesapeake Bay... | reverse complement strand
TAGCTGGAGGTAGTGAGCCTGCCAAGAAGCAGATAGGTATCTTCCTTCAGATGTTAGACGGAATGAATCTTCAACAACAACATCTTCTTGGTTTGACAGGAGTTGTTGAGGATATTTATTCAGGAGGTGTAACTCAAAAAACTCTTGATGATATTGTAAAAGCTTCTGATATGATAACTCAACAATTGGGATCTAATCGGATTGCTGCTGCCCATATTGCAGAAGTATATGGAAGACCACAAATAGGCGCTATCCAAATGCTTGCAGGACTTATTAAAACTAATAATAAAGATATTAAGGGATTAAAAGAGCTTTCCGATAAGGAAAGTGAAACCCTTAGGAGTAGGCAGGCACAAATAGATAATTTTTACAATCAATATGCTCCCGAGATTCATAGGGCTGTAACGTACTGGCTACCGCTTATAAACACTGCCTTAGTGGCTGTGGTAGGCGTCATGGGAATAAAAGTCGCTGGTAATGCGCTGAAACGCTTAGCAGCAGAAGGTTCGGGAAGGGCGTCTGGACTTCTTTCTGGTGGAACGGTCCGAGCAGCGGGGGCCATAGGAGCGATTGCGGCTAGAGGCGCAGCTTTCATTGGAGGCCCGATATCTATTGCCGCGATGGTTGGTTATGGTATTTGGCAGCTTGTAGATCTGATGGGTAGCTCTAATGACAAGGATGATGCTTCGCTTAAGGAGCAGAAGAAACAGACTGAACTTCTTAAAGAACAAAATGACCCATCGAACATGGATAATAGATTATCAGCAGCAGCAAGAGTTGCCTCAGCAATGGTTGGAATGCCGCAAGGAGCCACCCTTCAGGATCTTAAAACTGTTTTAGAAAAAATAGAAGGGAAGATGCAAATGAGACGAGGTGGTATAAGCCCTCTTGATGGGAGTAAATAAGGTCCATGAGTTTATTTGGTGTAAATTGGTTAGGTATAGATTTCGATACTGACGGAGTTTTTTATAATAAGTTTTTTAAAAGAAAACTTGAGGAAAGATCTTATCTAACTGTAGAATTTCCAACATCAAACGACAGAGTTTTCAGATCCTATATACCTTTCTTAGAGAATCCTACTATTTCAGAACAGTCTTCATCAAGGTTACAAGAGTATAAACTAGTAGGAAGGGCTGGGTCTTTATTCGGTTACATGGGAGCAGACTCAAGAAAAATAGATGTAACTTTTAGAATAAATCTATTACATTTGATGCATTTACAAGCTACTGAGGGATTAGCAACTAGATTTTTAAGTAGTTTTAAACTGTTCTTTAGTGACAGGGAAAAAGCCAAAGAAAGATTTGAACTTAAGAAGTCTTTTAATGAGCAGGAGGAAGAGACAGATACGGGATATAATGATCCTTTCGCTGAAGCTACAGGACAAACACCCATCCCCTTTGAAGACGTGGATTCTATAGGGACCGCCCCTACAGATTTAGGAGAGCGCAAAGAGATAGACCACGCAGCTATTCATAGAAAGTATTATCAAGAAGCAGTAGGTGAATTAACAGGAGAAGGAGGCTTTCTCAATGGTATAACAGGTATTTTCGGAAAGATATCAGACTTTTTTGAACCAGAAGACGCAGTTAACTTAGACAAGATAATTAATACAGTTTATGTGTGGTTAAACCTAATAAGAGGCACAACCTTAAACAACTCTAGAAACACTTTATACGGGCCACCCACTGTTAGATTGACACATGGTCCTATGTATAATAACATTCCATGTGTTGTTGATAGCTATAATATAGCTATAGTAAATGATGGAGGTTATGATTCTCAGACTATGACTCCTAAAATAATAGAAGTTAAGCTCAGCCTCAAAGAAAATAGAACTGGAAATTTTGGTGCTTTTAATGCTGGAGTTATTGAAGAAGGGGATAATTTAGCTGGATGGGAAGCTATTTACTCCACTAATAACTTGGATCCATACAATGGCCTAATAAATCCTTTGGATGTTTCTTCTATTAGTTACATACAGGAGTAAGAATCTACACAGAATGGAGTTACGACAGTATGGCTTATAGTAATCATTTAAAACTAGGAAAAAGTAAAGTTAAATTTAAAGATAGAGATGTTGTCACCTCTGTAACCTCTGAAAAGTTTACTAGAGACTTAAATGCAATATTAAAACTTCCTAAGAGAGTAGGGACTATACCTCCTGGATATGAGCATAGAGCCGATCTTATAGCAGATTTATTCTATGGGTCTGCAAAAATGGATTGGTTAGTATTATGGGTTAATAAAATAAGCGACCCTTTCCAACAGTTAAACATTGGGGATAGAATAGTTATAGTAGATCTAATTTAAGGTTATGAGTAAAATTTTAGCTGGGAACGTGTTTATAACTAAAGATAAAAAAGTTATGGAAAGATTATTTCTTTCCGACTCAAAAATACCTTCGTTCTCAGAAAGAGTTTCTTTATTGAATGAGAATGATAATGCTCTTACATTTATAGGAAGTCCTTTAAGAAATGATGGGCTTTTAAGATTTGAGTATAGTTTTATGGAAGGAAAGCCTGTGGGTGCTAGAGTTAGATTTATTGAAACTTCTAAGTTAGTTGAGTTCTTATTATTATACAATCAGCCCATGGCGATGAGGTTAGCTAAGGCTATAGATAATGAAATAAAACAAAAACGTGCAGAATTATTTAAACACTATGCAGGGATGGCTCGTCGTAGAGAAAGTAGACCGAATTATGCTGAAAGTGTTATGACAGATAAGGAAATCGAGGAACTAGTAGATCGGGATATGGCTATAGTTTACTCAGATATTTCAGCAAATAAAAGACTAGACTTTATGTTGAGGCATTCAGAAGAGTTCTACTTTGCTTTTGGGGCAGGAGATAAGTTGGAAGATTGGTCTGGCCCTTATTTTTTAAGATTATCGGGAGTTACCTTAATAAATTCTGAAGACGGAGCTAGAATTATTGAAGCAACTTTCGTCCCCTCTACTGAGTCTTTAAAGATATGGAATGACTCTTTTCAAGAAGCTGCAAGTTTAGATGGAAACGCTACGACTTCAGATGGATCGACAAAACGATTTAATTCATACCATGACAAAACATCAGTCCTTAATCACAGTACTGTTATTTCTTATGAAACAGAGGTTAGTGATGGGGCTGTAAGTTTTGAAACAAGAATTAATCCTGAACTTGAGAAAGATAAGAATGAATTACTAAATGGAATTGAAAAAAATCTTAATTCTATTATTAGACAACTTTGTATAAATTATGGTAAAATGGTTACAAGTAATGATTCGCCTGACGGGGATGTTATTGCTGTTTTTCCTCAAGACTTTGAAGAAGAATATAATAGAACAAAAAATAAAAACCTTAGCACTGAGGAGAACCTTGTAAACTTCTTTAGGAGGCATTCAATACCTGTTAGTAATGGAACTGAAGTAGTTTATGATGATGATACAAACCAATATGTGACTATAGAAGAAGAGACAGAATTTCTCAAGGAGGAAATGTATTCAAGTGCTGATGCGCAACAAGCAATGATTAACGTTAATAAGCCTAGTAAATATGTTTTTAAAATTGGTATTGGTGTTGTAAATAGTCAGAATACGGATGGAGGTTCTCCTAAACCTATTTTAAAACCTTTATATGACCTTTATGCATCATTCGATGATAAAGCAGCTAATGGACCTGATTATTTTCAATTCTTTGAAGAAAATAACACTAAACTAGTTGACTATTGGAAGAGTAAAGGCATGGTTAATCCTCAAGCTAAATCTGTATTTGTTATGGGGAATGCGAGAGATATAAAAAAAGTTTTATACGCTGAGGATTGGGACCCAAATGACGAAAAGCTTAGAAACCAACCAAACAAGGTAGCAGCAGAAACAACCACAACGCCTAGGGACCCAGATGATACTCTCCCAGGATCTTCCAATCCTACCAAAACCAGGACGAATAAGCGTATTTCATTTTTTAATGATGATTATGTTCGTGGTTTATCCGAGATCACTAATAGAAAACGTTCATCAGCCTTTAATGACTCAGAACTACCTCCAAATATCTCTAAAAACTTAAACAATCCTAATGCTTTAATTTTTAGACATAATATATCCAATCCAAATGTTTTGAGTGTAGACTATACTTTAAAAAACTATTATCACGCTTTATTCTCATTTAAGTTCGAGCCGGATATTGAAACTGTTTCAAGAACCAGCACTGAGGCTAGAAAGGTTGTTAAAGATTTAGAATACGGGCTTGGATCAACTTTTATATCAAAAATAGATGATATTTTAACTAAGAAATTAGATGAATATTCATTTAACGATGAACAGCAATCTCTTTACAGACGCATACTTTTCTTAAACGACGATGAAGTTCAAGATATCTTTTTAAGTGAAGTAGCAAATAAAGTAGCTAATAGTAAAGAACTTAAGGAGTTAAGTTTAATTGATATAGGAGCATCACTAGAGTTTTTAAGACAGTCTAAAGCAACCAACTATACCTTACCAACAAATACTCTGGAATCAAAGGTAACTATTACTCCTGATAAATATGCAGAAGCTCATTTGGCATTACAAAATGAACTAGAAAAACTGATAGTTGATGTAAGAATTAAAACTTTACCTTTTTTTAATCAAATAACTTACTTGAATAGGGACTGTGAATTAGTGGGGCTTACTACACAACCTGTTGGTTCCAAAGGTTCTGTTAGGAGGGTTGCTCCTTATACGGGGTCCTTTAATGTTCTGGGGTTTGCTCATGTTATTGATTCAGAGGAGATGTATTCAGAATTTAGGTTAGTTAGAAAAGGGGTTACTAGTGATAAAGTAGCTGCGGACCCTACTCTAAAAGATTACCTTATTGAAATAATTGATGCTAAAATAGATGCTCTTATTAATGATACACGCCCCGCAGACTCGGACGGCGTCGTCCGAGTCAGAGGTTTCCTCGATCCGACCAAGGGCTACTTTGCCGATAAAGAAATTGAAAGATTGGAAAAACTTAAAGCAAAATTAGAGGAACAATAGTAATGTTACAATTAGTAAAAGGTCAAGTAACTGAAGTAATTGATAAATCGGGATCTGGATATTTTAAGGCTAAGTTTAAAGATATATCAACTGAACCTGTAACTGTAATACTTTCATCACCAGGATACAAGAAAGGTGGCGGAGGTTTATTTTTTATGCCTGATATTGGAGACTTTATAATAGCCGCTTACGATGATCAGGAATCCTTAGCATATTATCAGGGAACTCTTATTCAAAATGTAAAACCTTCTTCTTCAATTCAAAATGTAAAACCTTCTTCTTCAAAAGGCAATATCGCTAGAACGTCTAATAGCAATGTGGGAGCATCTATTCAAGATGTAAAACCTTCTTCTTCAAAAGGTCCTATTGCCAAAAAGTCTTATAGCAATGTGGGGGCACCTATTAGAACTACCTATGAAGATAAATTTGGACAAGGTTTGAGTATTACTAGAAACAGGGAGGAGACTCCTCCTAAAATTAACTCATCAGTTGATCTCACTAGTGAGAAGAATAAAAAGATTAGTTTGAATGACTCCCCTGGCATAGAAGCTATATTAATAAGAAATCAACATGGAGAGGGTATTAAAATTCAAGGTGACGCAAACGGCAACTCTCCTGCTGGTGAGATTTCAATAGAATCTAACGGACCTCAGCATTACATTTGTCGTAATACTTACATTAATATGCGCCTTGTTGACGGAAAGGATATCAATATCTCCAACGACTCAGGAGGTGGGATGTCTACTCCTGTTTTAACTAGGCCAAATGCAGGGTTCGCTGCTTTATACCCTGAGGACGGAGCCGCAGGGATGACTCCAAAGAGGTATGGGGGCATCTACCTTAGAAGCGCATGGGGGGATGTATCCATGGCAGCTAAGGGTCTAACTAGTAGGATATTTCTAAGTACCCCAGGCGGGAGGATCCAAATTGTTAGTAAGCCTGATGCAACCAGCCCTACTGGGTTTAGTAGCGATGTTAGAATTGAATCTACTGGAGATATTAGTCTAAAAAGCGCAGGGAATATAAATATTAGTGCCGATAAAGATGTAAATATATCGGCAAACAATATGAATGTTAAAACTTTAGTAAATTATGTTACTGAATCAGGGGGAATAGCTTCAATAAAAAGTGCCGGATCAATGACTTTAGATGGAACCACCATTGATCTTAATTCAGGGCTATCTGTTCCGGCTGTGATTCCCCGTGTATTTCCAACAATATATAATGATTATTACGAATAATGCCTAACTTCGATTATACTACTTTTGCTCGTGCAACAAGCTCAGGTCAAGGGCTTGTGACGGCTATAGGCACACAGTATGGTGTTCCTAATTGTATCTTAAGTTTAACATCGGATCTTATTAGAGCTATACCAGGACCAGTGTTAGTTGGCATGAGGAGTCAATTAGCCATAGGTAAGGAAGCTGCTGATGCTACTTTAAAATACATTTCTAAGCAGATTAGACATGTATTTGGAATAATTGAGTTTGATACAGATGACGGAACTTTTAGATTTGTTTCCAGTTCTTCAAAGTTAGGTCAAGATTCCTCTAATTGGCTTAGTGCTTTACTTGGTTTCACTCAGGCTTTAGCTTCTGCTGGATCAACATTATATGCAAATTATGAATTAGCTCAAGAGCAATATGAGAGACTAGTGGATTGCTTTAATTCAACGGCTGATACCGTAAAGTTTGAAAGTGGTAATGCAAGATCAGATTTAGATCCTGCTGAACTTGACTCAATTATTAGGACTGAGTCTGCGGTATATGTAGAGGAGGCTTCCGCTGCCGCCGATTTCGCAGCTAGTGCCTCAGCCGTCGCCTTACTTATTGATACTGAACTTGCAAGTAGACAAGCGGATCCATCAAGAGAACCTCGTAGAAACATAGAGGATGTTCCAAGAGAGGAAATATTTAGATTAGAATATGGACCTCCTAAATCCAATGTAGGTAAGTTCATATTATCTGTAGACGGCTTATATTTTGATTCTCAAACTAGTGGATTAGTTCCGGCTTTATTGGAATTAGAACGAAGATCCGAAGAGGAGCTTACTCCTAATTTACTATGGAAGTTAGAACATGACCCTAACCTGGGAGGAAAGGGTATACCAGCTAGTAGAGAAAGCCTAAAGGAATATTTTAATACTATTCTTGATCCAAATATTTTAGACGAATCAAGTTTTTTGCGGCCTTACTATAATCAGGATATTCTACTACAAAATATTATTGGTCAAAAGAATAGAAGAATATATGATGTTTCAGGGGAGATTGAAGAGCAAATATCCTTAGGATCTTCACAAGCTATTATCTCTAACCTAAGGCAGGTTATGTTGTCTGAAACAGCAAGGTATATGGATAAGATTGCTAAACGAAAGAAGCAAATAGAGTTAGCAGTTAAAATCCCTACACTATATGGTAGGACTGCTCCATACGCCCCTGGTGAGGTCCCTGTAAATGACTTCTCTTATCTTGAAGGTATAAACTTTCTTATAGATATTGAAAAACAAAGAAGAATATCTATAAGCCAGTCTGATGTGAGGGGTATAGTTCTCCCTATAACTACAAAATATACTCAGCAAATTGAATCCTCTCAAGAGATAGTATTAGACCATCTCCTGCTAACAGGGCTTGGAAGAGCATCTATTATTGATAATGCACCTTCTTCAACTGCGCCTAGCATTTCTGTAAATGCTAAGGTAGCCGAGGATGGTCTTATAGCACTTTATAATTTCTTAACGGTTAAAAATAGTGCTCCCTCCAGCACAGACTTTGGAGTGTTTAATGGGACTAATACAGGAACTTCTTATAACGCTCAGTTAGTAGGATCAGCAGCATTTCCTTTGGGGTTAGGAGTTCCTTATTTAGAAGGTATATGTAAACTAGATAGCATAAACACTCCTAACATAAGTGCTGTAGGTAGTTACATTAAGTTACCTCCAAGGAGAGAGCTACAGGATCTGATGTATGCTAACGAAGGGGCTACATTTGAGACTTGGGTTCATATCCCAGCCTTTTCTGCATATGATTCTGGTATAGAAACTTCTAGTCTCTATAGACTTATTTTAGCTAATGAGAACACTGGATTAGCTGTGGATGAAAGTCCTCAAGAAGATATTCTGAACCTACAAAGGGATGATGGGTTAGGTATAGTAAAAGGTCTTATTTTTGGATTTACTCGTGACAGGAGATTCAGCCTGGATACCATTCCTTCTAATGATGATTCTGATAATCCTTACATGGACTCTGTACTTGTCTTAGCTCCAACTCAATCTTATGACAACTCAAGTGTAGGCTTTATATCTAAAAGGGAATCTAATTGTGAATCAACATCCTCTTGGCATGGGTTAACCGTTAATGTGTCTAGCACTTTTAATGGTAAATCTTTATCATCTTGTGAAGATGAGTTTTGCCATCTTGTTGTGACTATATCACCTAAGGACTCCCAGGTCAAGGTTTATTTAGATGCTGTAAACGTAGCCACTTCCTCATATTTCGATGTATTCGGAACTACCGGAAAGACTAATAAAGCCGGATCCCCTTCAGTGTACCTGGATAACTCCTTTGAGTACAACACAGATAATATCTCTAATTTATCTGTTGAGGATCTAAGATATGGACCTTCCCTAGATCAGTATTTCACTCCGTGGATTATTGGGGGTGGATTCACCGATGGAAATAGTAATGGCAACTTTATGGGAGGATCCTATGGAGGGAAGTCTAGTGGATTAAAAGGGCATGTTGGGGGGATTAAAATCTACTCAAAAGCTTTATCATCAAATGAAGTTCAAGGTAACTATAATGTTACACAAAACTTCTTTAAAAACATTAATGTTTCAGGATTTTAAAAATGGCAATACCTACTAATACTACCACCTACGGAAAAGTTATACCACCTAAGTCTGAGAGAGAAGTTACCCTAAAAGACAGAAAACTCCAGGGATTTAAGTATCCTTTGGAGGCTTCTCCAGGGAATGGATACTACTCCAAACAATCTGGACTGGGTCTGGTTCGGTCTAACCTAAAGGCTCTCTTAAGAACTCAAAGAGGAGAGAGGTTTATGCTCCCAGACTTCGGGTGTGATGTTAGGAAGTTTATTTTTGAGCCTTTGGATAAAACTACATTTAGTTTAATTAAAGAAGATATTGAAATTTCTATTCGTAAATATCTTAAAATAGTTAATATTGAAAAACTAATTGTTTATGAGAGAAGTGGTGCTGAAATTGAAATAAATCTTTTATGCTCATTAAAAGATGCTCAAAGTACAAAAATAGGAGTAGGGGTTAGGTTGTAATGGTGATATTTTCAGGAACAGTTCAGTCAGATTATCTGAAGTATTTACCCGGAAGATTAGATGACAGGACTAAAGTTCTAGATTATTCCGCAGCAGATTTTGAAACTTTTAGGCAGACTCTTATTAAGTATGTTAAAGCAAATTTTCCATTAGATTATAATAATTTTCAGGAGTCAGACTTTGGTATTCTTTTAATCGAACTTATGTCAGCAATAGGTCATATCCAATCTCATAAAGCTGATTATATAGCCAATGAGAATTTCATTAGGACCGCCCGAGAAAGATCTAGTGTTAAAAAGTTATTGGAATTAATAGGAGTTAGGATGAAAGGTCCTACCTCAGCAGTAGCAGATGCTCTTTTAACTTTTACAACCACAAATAACAACACAACAAGTCTAACATTGAGCCCGTCACAGAGGGTGGTTACGATACCTTCTCCTGAGGACGGAGGTCAACTAACATACACAATATACAAGGTTAATTCAAACGGAACTGTAGATTTAGATTCTAATAGCCATAGTGTTGAGTTCACCTTCGATGCCGCTCCAACGGGTAGTTCAATTGAAATCACTAATGCTGTTTTAATGGAGGGAGCCTTTGTAAATGAGACTGGCACCTTCCAGAGTGTTGATGCTGTCAAGACTATACGTTTATCTGAATCTCCTTATATTGAAAAAAGCGCCCAAGTATTTGTAGAGGGCAATCCAACAACTGCCGGAGTTTACAAAGAAGAGGAGAATGTTTATTATGCTTCAGGATCCCAAGATAAAGTTTTCCAGATAGTTACTGACTCAAATTTCGCAGCTTCTATTCTTTTTGGAGATGATACCGTAGGTAAATCCCCTTCACTTGGGGATTCCTTTAATGTAACTTATCGTGTTGGTGGAGGATCCAGAGGCAATGTTGCTAATGGGTATATAAACGCTGTGCTTAACGGAACAGCCACTTATGATTTAGGCCAAAGCCCTGTCTCAGTGTCAGTGCAAAATTCCAGTATTGCTACAGGAGGTGCTGATGCTGAGTCCATATCAAAAGCAAAAAGGTATGCTCCTTTAGTTTTTAGAACTCAAAATAGATTAGTAACATTATCTGATTATAAGGCTTTTTGCAATAGTTTCACCTCTAATTACGGTACTACAGGCAAAGCAACGGCTTCTGTTCGTAGAGCGTATTCTTCTGCTAATATAATCGACATTTTTGTTTTAGAGAAAGCTTCCGATTTACAATTAAAAAGGGCTACTCAGGAATATAAGAGACAGCTTTTAGAGGCTATGGATGACAAAAAGATGTTAACCGATGAGCCTGTAGTAGTTGATGGGTTAATTAGAACATTGGATGTTTTCGTCACTATAACCCTAGATGTCGAAAAAAAGACATCAGAGCCAGAGATAATTTCAAGTGCTAGGGAGATACTTCTAAGCTATTTTAATGTTGATAACACAGATTTTGGTGAACCCTTCATACCCCAGGATCTAATAAGAGTTTTACTTGAAGACCAGAGGATTAGGTATGCCACTGTTGATAATATTGAAGGCCCTATTTCGATTGGCTTTAATGAGGTCATACAGCTTAATAACTTTACAATAACAACAGCTTACATATAATGTCTGGGAAAAAATACTTACTAAATCAGAAATACTTTAAGCCAAATTACTATGAAGCTGTAAAGTATATCATTCCACAATACCTAACCGAAGATGATAAGGAAACTTTCGGGGAATCTGTTGATATTAAAGATCTTGTAATTAATTCTCATATTAATATAGCAAATGATCTATCCTCGGTATTAGTGATTAGTGGTGTAGAAGGTACGGTTTATAGTTCCATTTCTTCCCTGGAAGGAATAACTCCTTATTTCATTAAGCAAAATAACCTAACAGAGATAACACCTGATAAGTTTGAAAGAAGGATTTTAAATAAAGTAAACAAATCGTTTACTAATTTTACCACTAGTTCTTCTTTCTATGATTATATTTCAGGGACATTATTACCATCCTTGGAATTAAATAATCCTACCGCTGAAATTGATCCCACATTCACCCAGGAGGATACTCATAATTATCTTATTCAAAATCTATCCTGGATGTATTTTTTAAATACTACCGGTACTCTATATAATCCATCTTCATATGTTGCTGACCTCATAGTAAATAAGCTGTATAGAGGACAACCAGTTTTATTAAATGATACCTTAAAAGGTCTTACTGAGCATATTTGGAGGAATAATCTACCATTCTATCCAAGTTCTATATTTGCTAGTAGTAATTCTACTTATTCTAGTGGAACTCAACAGCTTGATAATTTAAAAACTTGGGTAGATGTAATATACTCCCCTCTATACTCTGATAGGTCTGATTTCACAGTAAAGGATTGTTTTGAAAGTTATATTGATTACGGGCTTCAAACAACTGAAAAGATTGTAAACGGCCCATTTACAAAGTTTTTAAGAGCTTTGTCATTTTTGGCTTATGATATAAGCGATATAAATGAAACTATTGGATCATTCTATGATATTGACGATTGCCCAGATGAGTTCCTTCCATTACTAGCTGATTTAATTGGGTGGGATTTGTTTGGAACTGATCCCCAAAGATGGAGATTACAATTAAGATCTGCTGTTGCTATTTATAAAACAGCAGGTACTAAGAGTGGATTCCAATCAGCTTTAAACTCTGTATTCCCTAAGGACCTATTCCCCATACAAACATACATTAATGAACTTTATGAATCTTACATTCCATTCTTAATGTATTATGCGCTAGCTACAGAATCCTCCTATTTTGAGACTTTTGATAAGCAGACATGGACTCCTCAGATAGCCTTAGATATGCAGGTTAATGGGTATTCATCCTCTAGTATGGATGAAAATATAAGATATGTAGTAGATCATATCTTAAACGAAGTATACCTTGCATTCCCTAATAATATCCCTACCATACCTAATGAATTAAATAAATTCTATTTTAGAGGAAGAGAGTTCCCAATACCTCCCTTTGAAGAATATCCTTATTATATTAACTGGGAACTTAATAAAGATATTCTACTATTCATCGCAGACAGGCTTGCTTGCTTTGGAGTAAGTGAAGAGTTCACTACAGACTTTATTCAATATATTACGGATAATGCTTTAGACGATGATGATGAACCTAGAAGTTCTAGCTTCTTGTTCTTTACATCCGGGTATAATGATCCTCCAAACATAGAAAGGTTAGTTTCTGAGCTAGATATAAAAAGATTTGAATATGTTCCTCTATGGTCAGGAAAGTCTTCACACTTTAAAGTTGTTCTTGACGCATCATCATATGACTTCGGTAAAAAGGGTATAGATCTATCAGATCCAGATTCAGGAGATGCTTTTAAAATTGCAGCTAGAGTTACTAGGAAGTTCGCTCCTGCTCACTCCATCCCTCTTATAAGCCTTGAGATCGCTTATCTAGATCCCTTTAATACCTCTTTCCAGTCAAACAATCTTCCTCTTATACTTCCTAATAAAGTTGAACTACATCCACAAAATAATTTCGTATCTGCATTAAACATAGGATCCTATAAGAGAGATCTTAATCCAGGAGGAGTGGATGTTCCTAGATCAGCTACACAATCCAATGTATCTCCTGAGCTAGTAGGGGGAACTTCTATAGATAATATAGACAGGAAAACTCTACGAAGAAGATCATACGAGAAGGTGATGCCTTTCAATGGGTATTACGACCGTACTGGGTTCAACATGCCGAACTCATTCACTATGCAATCAGAGGCCAGTGCAGTCTCGTTGGGACTAATCCCTAGCAGTCTACAGTTTGTACCTATACCAGACCATGTAAATCTACCTAAAATCTGGACTCAGTGTGAAGGTTTAGACTCTACAAATTATTACTATGAGTATGCTGTCAGTAATACTTTTGCCAGTAGAGGGGATAAGAGACCTCCTACAAAAGATTTAGTTATTTTTGCTGGACAGAGTAACTTCAATGGCAGGGGAACATCTGATAAAGATATTATAAGTGGTGTTAATTTTTGGAATTACACTACTTCTTCATTCTCTGGGGCTATCGTTCCAAAAGAAAATACAGATATCAGCCCAAATCCTGGGAGTTCAGATCCCGTAGAATACGGTGGTAGACCTTACTGGGGGCCAGAAGTAAAGTTTGCAGAGTTACTAAAACAAAATGGAAATGCCTCTAGCATTTATATGTTTAAGTATTGTACTGATAACTCTTGGGTTATTGATACAACTGCTGAAAACGTTGGTACTTTATCTGGGGCTGGGGTTCAATCTATAACTTATATGGCTCCTTTAAAGGACAATACATGGTGCCCTTCCACATCTATATCTTTCTCACTTTATGATAAATTTATTGAAAATGTAAATTTAGCTATTCAAGAAATGGGAGGTTTATCTGAAATAAGGTCAGTTTATTTCATGTGGAACCAAGGAGAAACAGAAGCAGGTAGGGGCCAAAATAATGATTCTATAGCTCTTCAGCATAAGGAAGCCACTGAGTATTTACTTGATAACTTTAGACATAACTTTTCTGGTATTCGTAACTTTAAGTTCTTAAGAGTTAAAATTAATGATAATATGGCCAGTGGGTCAGTTCCTGATTGGGGATACTATCCAAATGGTCTTTACTCTGATCCTAGTAATGAAGTCGCTGCACAGGTGGCCTATGGGTTAAATACTTCTGACCCTGGATGGTATGGTAATTGGTCTTGGTCGTCTCTTCCTGTTGTAAGGAGTGGCCAAGAAGCTATGAATACTGTAAAGTATGGGTCTCTTCTGGATTTGGATGACATTCCAATCACGTCTGATGATGGGCGACAAACATATGCATCCTCTTACCCTGCTGGATCCTCGGTGGAAATTCTTGGCGTAACGGCAACACAATACTTCCTTACTTCAAGTTTCTTACACCAAAACATCCACTACACAAGTGATTCAATTGATATCATGGGTGAAAGACTGTTTAACTCATGGACAAGTGAAATTGGTTACCTTTCTGACTTAAACAAAAAAGATATACGTAGCGATAGATCCCAACTACCAGACATTTATGAGACTATGCATCGTATAGGTGAAAAGGTTAAATACCTAGAAGCAGCTAGGGATTATGGGGAAGTTGATTTATTTACAGACTCAGCAAGTAATGTCTACCAGTCTTATGCTAATAGCTCCACTAATAATGGAGGTTTCCCTAACTCAGTATCTGACTACTACAATTACTCATTTGGAAGAGATTTACATAGACTCTATACAATTTATACATCTACTTTTGAGAGACATGGACTGAACCCGAAAATACAAGAGTTAGATGGTGCTAATCTATTTTCACATACATTTGGACCCATTCTGTTTAATCATGACTTTGAGCATCTAGGCGATATAGGATCAGTATTAGTATCTTCTCTAAGATCCATAACTACATTAAACTCCAAGTCTAATGAGTTTAATGGCTCACTGTCTTATGCAGCTTCAGGGGCAGATGACATGTATGTGGATACTTATGAAAGAGTTTTATCAGGAGCTATTTCGGGGGTAGAGTTAGTCCATACATCAGGTTCTGCTGATTCAAATGTGTTTTCTATTTTCAATATAGACAGTTCATTTAGGAAGGTTACTGACGATCCCTACATGTATGATAATACCTTCATATTATCTAAAGCAGTGTCAGACGGATTACCTAGAGTCCGATTTAATATTTCTAAATATCAATCACCCACAGACCACCCTTTAAGGACAAACTTCCTAATACCAGACCATGCTTATAATGTTAAGGTTAGAGTATTATCCTCAGATAATCGAGGATTTATTTTAGGAAATAGACAAATTGGTGTGTGGGTACACACCACTCCTGAGGATGGGAAAATGTGGACCTACGACAAGAATGGCAACTGGGTGATGCATGATGCTCTAGTTAGCAGAGAGGATATTTATGATACATATGGTCATATTGTAACTCTTCCTGCTGAGGATAGAACGACTGAAGCTTCATCACTGTATCAATGCATTGATATCTTTTCTGAAATAGGATCCCCTGTTGCAAACTTAAGGAAACAAGACTTTAGAACTTTGAGCTTTGATTTCCATACTCGTAATAGAAATATCCTGCTAACTAAAGATTACAGAAGTTCTAACGGACTTCTCCACAGGTCAGATCAAAATTATGTAATAGAGGTATTCATGGTTCCTAACAACGATAAGAATACCTTTATGTTGTTAGACACTGTGGAGGTTGTTGACCTCACTCTTAAAAAACTTTCAGAAAAGTTTGTATTCGGGGATTATCAAGATCCACTGTGTGTAATGCCTCATCAAAGACTTCCTGAGATACATATACTTCCAAAAGATCCACCAAATAAGCGTAGAAGATTTACTGGTGAGTGCGAATATAGGGTTGAACTCTCAAAAGATGATCTTAGAAAAATATTTAAGTTCTTTAACGATATTGCAGGAAAGAACTCTGCTGAAGGATTAGCTAGTAGAGATGCAAATATAACTTCGACTATAATGGGTACAGACGGCGGTTCTAAATTGGATTATAGGAGAAAGTTAGACTTTGGAGGAACGACTTATACTGAAGTTGGGACTTCTCCGTTTAATATCCCTGTATTCTCTATTTTAACCCAACTTTCTATAGATTTATAATGTTTTTACAAGGATTTGGAGAAGTTATTACTGATATCCTGACCATGAATCCTAATTATGAGGATTTAGGGGCGGCTAGTTCAATATTAGATACTTCTAATTACACTATCCAGGCCATTACTTATGGTAAAGATTCCGATGGGTTTAACTTCCATGGTCATGCTATAAGCAGTATTGAATACGTGAATGGTGATCCTAATAATGACGTAAGCTCTTATAACCTCAATAGGATGATTGTTCAAAACTATGATGGTAATTATCCTTACTACGGATCTTATAATGTTTCAGTTACTCATGGATATTTCTCATCAACATATAATTCTCTTCCAAATTATCCAAACCCTATAGATACAAGGTTAGAGAGAGGTAGCACGGTTACTAATGATGCTTCTTCTTTTTCAGCTACGGTTCTTGATTTAGGGCATTATCCTAATACTTGGATTGATCCTGATTTAAGTTCTATTTGGAATGTTTTAGGAGGATTCGCACCCCCTAGTTCAGCGGGAGTCTCATACTACCTTAGCGCACACGGTAGGCCCACTCCCTATGCATCACAAGTGTTTAGTGGGATGTATAATCAATACGGGTTAGCTGATAAGTATGGGTATGTGACTGTAAACCAAACTTCAGGGTTACTTAATTCTGACGTGCCTAGTAATCTAAGTGGAGGCCCAGTTATATTCAGTAGTTTAGGGGTTGTTGGTCCTGATCTAGGATCCGTTGGGTTAGCAATAGTACCACAAAGAGGTGATGCAGCAAGTTTAGCTTTATTTGGAGGTGTTAATCACATTGGAGTGTATTGTTTAGATATTAAAGATATGCTTTCTAGTGGATTAACGCCACCTTATGAATGGAATGCTCTAAATAACATCAGGAAATATAAATTAATTGCAAAAGTGACTTATTTTGATAATTTATTAATCCATGAAGATTACTCTACTTCTGCTGGGATTAATGTTCTCAATCAAGGAGGAGAAGAGACCCTGGCTGGAATCCCATTTAACTTGTTAGTAAACAAAGGACCTACTTTCGTATTAACTTTAAATTTTACTTAAAATGATTAAATCTTTTACAGAGCAACTTGGAATGAAGGGTCATCTTACAATCCATAAGATAGTTAATGGTGAAGAGGATCTAATCTATGATGAAGATAACGTCATCGTATCTGGATTTGGATGGGCATTATCTCATTTATATGGATTAGCAGGATCTACTAGGATTACTGATTATCAGATTGACAGGTTTCAGTTGGGTGTTAGTGGAAACTCTTTAAATCAAGTTGCTTCTACCTATCAACTATCTGGTCCTCTTTCTTCTATAGAGGAGTATACAACGGTTGGGGATAGTAATCTAAATGCTGTAGAGGCAGATCAGTATTTGAATAATACCACAGTTACTTCTTATTTTTCAAAAATACCTTATAATAAGGTTACTAGGATAGATGAGAGATCAGTAAGGTATACTATTTTTATTGATGAGGATTCTTGCAATAACCTTACAAGGGATGGCAACGAAGCTCCATTAAATGAGATAGGATTATTCATTAAAAATCCAAGGGGAGCGGCGACTGATGAATCCGTCCTAGTCGCTTATAGGTATTTTAACAATATTACTAAAACCTCTGATTTCGGTTTAGTATTTAGATGGACAATTTCATTCTCTTAAAATGTTAAATCCAAGTGATGTATATGTTGAAGGTGGCGTTAACGAACTACTAGCTTGTTGGACTAGTAGGGTTACTAAGTATGACGCAAGTTCTTTTTATAACTGGGAGATGGATAACCTTCCACTGCATGACCTTGAAGAAAGGACTCATTTTCTTTGGGAAAGGTTAGGACACCCTACTTCATCTATTACGGGAATGTCTTTCATTGTTTCTGGGGATTCTACTTCTTCTTGTAACCCTCTTTACTTTGTAGACTTAAGCTCTTGTTTAAATGCTATTCCTGAAGTTATTAATTATCCTATACTTATTGAGGTTGCTAGCTTCGGACAGCTTGGAAGTTTAAACCTATCTAATAAAATATTCGGACCTAGAGGATCCTTAGAAATAGTAAATCGAAACTGCGGATTTGCAGGTGCTACTGATCTTAGTGATAATGCTATGTCTTTGGATGTCATTGACGATTTCACGTTATTCAGTCTAGCTAGTTCGGTAAGCTCTCTTTATGATGCTTCAAATCCATCAATAACTTTTGATGCATTTAATTCTTACTTATACACTAATGGAAGCTTTATCTCCTCATCAACTAACAGGTGGGAAGATACCAGATATGATGAAGCCGGTCACTATGTATTCACCAGAAGAGTTGGTAGAGATCAGCTTGGAGTGATGACTGCTTCTTTAAGCAGTCTTACCGATCCTTGGGACGATACTAACCTTGGGACAGCATCCAAGCATCTTCAGTTTAGTAGATACGATGAAGGATACCGTGACGTTGATGGCGAGTCCATGGATGTTTATGATGTTAGTACCATTAATGAGGCTGCCGGAGGAATTTTATTACCACCAAGCAATCTTACGGATGGGACTGATGTCCATGCCGCTGTGGCTGCCAACCTATACTTTAACTATTTAGACTCTATAAAGATTACTAATTGCAATGGTCCTATTTACATTAGAAATTTCAATGTTGATGGCTTAAAAACCAAAGAAAATGGAATTGAGATACTAAACTCAACCGTTAACTTAGAAAGAACTTCAGTATCAAGATGTAAGAAGGCTGGTCTTTATGCTAAAAACTCTGATGTTAATCTTCTAAGAGGATTTGTATCATTTAGAAATTATAATTTTGATTCCGATGGTAACAGGACAGGCATAGCATGGGAAGATAAGATAGATACTTATAGCTTATTGGATTCCTATGGGGCAGGAATTTACTCTGAAAATTCAACAATTAACTTTAAATCTACCTACGATAGGGATGTTGAAAATTCATCTGAGGCATCTTCTTTAGTTTATACTGATAGTAATTATACAGGAGATCTCCCAGTACCGTCACAGGAAGCATTGTATTGTTTATCAAGAAATGATATAGGCATTCATGCAATTAATTCTGTTATTACTGGAGGTAGAACTGAGTTAAATGGATCTGGGGCTAGAGGCTGGGTAGATGCTACTCAGTTATTCACTGAAATGAATACTGAGGCTGGTGCTAGATTTGAAGGATGCGATGTGGACTTTGCCGGAAGATTCATATCTTATGGTAACTATTTTGGCATAGATGCATTTAATTCTAATTTAGGATTTGATACCTTTAAAGCTTATGGTAATCAAAAAGATGCTATAAAGTTAGATGGATGTTCTCTTAAATACAATAATAATATTTATGAAGGATATCTAAATCAGCCATTATTCTCAACAGCTAAGAATAGTTATTTGCAACATCAGGTAGCATTGTTGAATAATGGAGCAGCCATAACAGCTAAGAACTCATCTATTGAGCCTCTATACTGCTGGGATATGCCAAGCGTCTATCAGGCTTTCTACGTATCTGGCTCACATGGTATTTCTAAAGATTCGGCAGAAGCAAGGAAAAATCTAAAGCCTGTTATAAGTTTAGATTCCTCTAAGCTAGATATGGTTCACGCAACTATATACACTTCTGATAATGGCAATGGCACTGGGGAAGAGTCTTGCTTCGGAGAAGCTATTTCTGCTAGAAATGGTTCAAATGTTTATTTGAGAGGTTCTTCTAAATATGCAAATAAAGTTTTCGGATCAGGGGATAGGACAGTCGCCCAGCAAAAAATATCGGGCTTGTATGCTACCGACAATTCAAAAATATCAATTCAAGGTCCCACCGTTATTGGGCAATTTGGGGTTGGTATTCTAGTTGATAATAACTCTGAGCTAGAGATTTGTCCTCATAGGGATTCAGAAAGTAATCTCTTAGTTTCATCATTTACCTTAAGCTCACAAGATAATCATACCATGGTAGAACTTCACTCTACTAGAGCTTGCATTGTTGCTAATAATGGATCAGTAGTGACAATGGAAGATTTAGGAAGTTTTAGTTCTCTGTGGCCTGTAGGAAACTATGGAAGTCAGCTAAACCTAGGGAACGTTGATTACATGGCTTCTACACTTGCTGGTACCAACAGTTACTTGACGTATGTCAGCGGTGGATTCATACAGCTTTATCCAAATGCTTTCATATCAACAGACATTCCATTCTCAGTACATTCGACTACTCTGGAGAATAGATCAAACTTCTATAATATTGGAACTTTTAACCCAACTAATAATTTTTATTTAAGGAATCATACCAACGGAGGCACAGACTTCGATATCTCCTCTGTGACTACTGGGGGTATGTGCCTTAGAGCTTTAAATAAGAGTAAAGTTAATCTAACAAACGTACATTTCCCAACAGGATTCCCTCAAGTATCCTCGGTCATATACGATTTTAATGGATTAGATGGGTTAGATGGAGCTTGCAGCAGACTTCATATTTGGAATATTGCTGATGATTCTATTCTAAGAGCTAATTACTTATCAATTAGTGGAACACACCCTCAGGATTCTGGATATTGTGGTCCATCAGGGAATTGGTATCATGCATCCGGCGCTCCTCAATCTACTCCAGACACTAGTAGTTTGTCGGTCTTGGATTACTATGGTCCTGATCAAGATAGTAGAAACCTTTTTGGGGATACTAGTATAAGGAACTTTGGACCCTTTAGACTATACTTCTCGGTTGATCCTCTTACTAATTACTTAGTGGATCCCACCACTGTTGTTAGCGGTTATGTAACTCAAGTCTTTTCTCAGGGGTATAACTTCTCAGGCAATTTATCAGCCCCTGGTAATGTAGAGGATTTCTACATCAAAGCAAAATTCCAAAACGATTTACCGACAAGTCTAACTTTAAGTGATACTGGATTCTATTATGCTAATAATCTAGTCCATAATCCTGATTCAGTTAAAGCATATCTTGATGATTCCGCTGCTAATACCTTTGCTAATGCTAAACATAATAGTGTTGGTAAATCTAATCTAGCAAATGCTGTAGCAATTTACGATCCTTACTATAATGTATTTGGAGGCGATTCTTTATCTGAGAAAGATTATGGTAACGGGGTCGCTTCGGTTAATAATTTTGATCTTAAGAAGGTTAACTAATGGTAAATTTTTATTACGAATCCGGTAATCGCTATACTGATCCTGTCAGATACTTTAAGGCTAATGACCCTTACTACTATGAAGTAGACAACATTCCAATTAAGCAGCTAGAGGAAAATTCTAGATTTCTTAAAGATCAAGTTGATGGGCTTATTAATGAAGTAAAAGGATCTTCAGTTAATAGGAGTAACTTTTCTGAGTTACAGCCTTATACAGAGGGGGTTGACTCCACTATTAAAGTTAGACCAGGAAGATTTACAGCTAGAATTAATGAAGCATATACTAAAGAGCCCCTACAATTCATCACTCAAGCTTTTGGAGCAGGTGATAATTCAGACCCATTTAAAGATAGTTGGATAGTTGGAACCGCTGCATCTGGCTCCGTTTCTGCTGGTTTAGTGAAGTGGAGAACTAAGGTAGTAGATAATGCAACCAATATGAATGGTTTGTTTGAGAGAACATTCGTATACCCAATGAAATCAGATTCTCTCGTTGGTGAGGGGGTAGACTCTGAGGATCCAAATAATATGAGTCAGAGTACTAATGGTACTATAAGTGGAAGAGCTAGTTGGCCTGGACTTTTTGGGTATCTACATGAGTATAACACCGATAGAAACATCAGACCTATAAGTATGTCGGACGGTCTGAATCCCATTGTTGACCTTTTTAGGCAAGCTGGTAGATTAGAGTCTGAATTTATTAAGAGGTGGAGAGGAGCTATAAGGACATCTATTGTAGATATACCTAATGAACTACAAATTGAAATTCCTAGATTTAGTGATGAAGACTTTTTCTACTATGATGAGTCAGGAAATAGAATACCTTTGAGTGCAGATCAAAGAATAGATTTATTATTTATTTACTCAAAGCCAATTGATCAATCAGAGATTAAAGTTGCTTCTTACACAAATAATGGTGTTCCACGAACTCTAACAACTCCAGCACTAGGTATTGTAAAAGGTGCTGGGTTAGGTGTAAGCTTACAGAAATCTACCTCATCCTCTAACAGACAGGATAACATCAGACTACAGAGTTTAGATGGTGTACCATTAATGGTTGCAAATAGTTCTGATGAATTAGCTGAAAATACAGGAGTTAGTGGCTCTGCGGGTGTTATTAGAGGATCTTTTCCGTCCCCTGATGATCTAATGAACCTTGCTCCATTACTTTCTGAGAATCTTTCAACGACTTCTGTAGCTTTAATTGGTCAATCTATACTTCCTATTGCATACATTGTTGTTAAAAAGGGGGCTGAGCTTAATGAGAGAAGCACTCCAATAATTGAAAATTCAGATATAATAGATATCCGTCCTTTCTTTAGAACAACAGAACTTACGTATAATGAGAGAGCAGGTATTGCCGCTGCGACTCCTCAATTATCTATAGCTAACCCAGTAGTTACAGAAGGTACCTTGGATAATGTCCGTACTGATCTGGTTATTGATTATAATACTAAAATAAATGCATTGAGAGGTGAGATAGGCCAATCTAGAGTTATTGGAGCAGGAACAATCCATGGAGGTATGTTGTATGGCGTAGAAGGAGCATTAGCAACCTACCTAAGAGACACGCAAGCAGTAACCAGCTACGCAACGGCTAAGAGTAGAGTTCAAGAAATATACGATTATAAGGGAGAAATACCAGATCTCCCAGATTGGGATGTAGCTAAATGGTGTACTGCTGGGAACTTAGTAAACGCAGGGGACTACCCAAATGATAGGATTAACTGGTTTCACTGGGGTGTTGGTGGTCGCCAATCAGCAGACCAACAGGAATTAAAATATTCATGTCTAAGACAAAAGCCAGCAGCCCTTAATAATCTTGACACTCCTTTTTTTGAGGGAGCTAGGGTAGGTAGGATTGCCGCAGGAGAGTTATGGAGGGGTTTTAATAATTTAGGTGCAGCGAACGACACCCCCAGAAATGGTGAGATATCTTTCCATTTTTGTTCAAAAACTATAAATATTGATAAATCTAATGTAGAGGGTTGGGCATACGATTATCACGTCGCGGTTCAGCTTCACAACTGTCTTCCTGTTACAGCTAGGGGAGCTTATTCTACCACTCAAAACGATCCTATAAATTCAGCGGGAGCATCACAAATATGGGTTGAGAAGCGCGAGGATTCATTCACTATATTTGTTGCTTGGGTTGGTGATGATAAAACAAGTGTTAGATTACGAGGTAGTGGTGGATGGGATAATGTTTTCCAAAATCAAGTTGCTCAGAACAGAGAGGATGGATCTAAGTATGCAGGATGG
>Ga0099851_1000223_pt1 | contig 23589 bp, 24 predicted proteins | sample CB_VirMetaG_6_FD_78176 | JGI IMG/M metagenome (GOLD analysis project Ga0099851, IMG submission 78176) | Freshwater to marine saline gradient viral communities from Chesapeake Bay - CB_1508_2 Viral MetaG | ecosystem: Environmental > Aquatic > Marine > Coastal | place: USA: Chesapeake Bay... | reverse complement strand
TGGTGAAGCGGAGATTGTCACGTGGGAGTTGATCAGATTAAATTCACGCTGCACAAGATGCAGTTGCTACGGAAGGGAGAACTATGATGGCGTTGTTTAATCGGTCTAGGGTAGACCTAGATGCAAATACAGGGTTGCACATACTGTATATCAGTGATGACATATCAGGAGCGATAAAGTTGCGGCAGGAGAAGGTTGTAAAGCCTGTCAATGCTTCCACGTTGTCTACGCTCCGCACCCACTGGGTGCTGGATATGGCACAGTTCAGGGTTTCATACGGGCCGTTTAAGACATCACCCGCCATACTCGACATGCACAGTAAACAGTGGGTATACACCGAGAAGTGGAATAATGTGAATATTGTGTGGCCTCAGTGGCTGCGTGATACCGGCACAAAAGTATCACAGGAGTTTATGCAGAACATGGCCGATAAAGGCTACCGGACAGCAGTTAAGAAACACCTAGAAGTGGCGGTGAAGCATGACCAGTAAGTACAGAAGTAGTCGGGCAAGTGCTGGAGATGCTGCCATCATGCGGATGCAGAGCCAGATAAGCAGTAAGATATCGTTCATATCGTTCGGTATGGAAGCAAGGTGGGAGTATGACTGCTACACCCTGCTTGACTGGGCTACGCATAGTGGTGAGGTGTATGCCTGTTACGACCCCAGTTCTCACAGGTGGTTTGTGGCGAGCGACTTAGACACACACATGACTGCGTTGCTGCCAAAAGAAGTTCTCAATGCTACGCCACTACCAGCACGGCATATCAGAACAGTGTCTAAAGTGGGGTATGTAACAATGATAGCTGCCGTGATGACAGGTGAGCTACCGGATCTAGAGCCAACAGAAGGAGTAAAATAATGGGAAGAATTTGTAACGTAGGCGCTAGAGCATATGTGGCTCGTAAAGAGCCGTTTATGAACAACAATAGTACGATGTGGGCTGAGTGGATCCGCGGTCAGTATGTTGTGTTCTCATACCGATACTCATGGCCGATGTATATCTACGACAAGGCAGCGAATATCTGGATAATGAATACCAGTAGGTTCTCACGGACAACCTCTCGCCATGCTTCTTGTGCATATGTCAACTGTGAGTTGTGGTTCGACTGTGACACCATGAACAAGATATACCAGTACGGATACAGTGAGTTCCTAAAGCGCCACTTGAACCAGAAAGTCACATAGGTCGAAACGCTCTTAGGAGCGTCAGTGGGGACTGATCTACCCACTCTGACGAGATTGATCACATAAGGAGACTACAACATGAGAAGTACAGTATTGAACGCTACATTGAAGGCATTGGTTACTATGGGTCGTACAGTGTGTATTGAGGGCGCACCTGGTGGGGGTAAGACAACCATTGTCCGAGATGTTACAAAATCTATGGGTCTTGGCTATATCGAGAAGCACCTGCCGACTATGCTGGTGGAAGACTTCGGTATCCCCATGCTCCCACAAGGCGGCGGTGAGCAGGTATTGTCCTACATCACCCCAGACTGGTTCCCTGCCAAGGGTAGCAAGCATGACGATGGCAGAGGTGGGGTACTCTGCTTCGATGATCGCAATCAGGCAGGTGCTGATATCCAGAAGGTACTGGCTAATATCTGCCAAGCCCGCACATTGCATGGCGTTGATCTGGCAGACGGTTGGGTGGTTGTCTCTACAGGCAACAGACAGACTGACCGTGCAGGAGCTAACAAGGTTCTGTCCCACTTGCGTAACCGTGAGACAGTGCTGGAGCTGGAGACACACTTGGACGACAGCACAAACTGGATGATTAACAACGGTATCGTACCAGAGGTCGTATCCTTCATCCGCTTCCGTCCTGAGTTGCTGCATGACTTCGACCCACAGCGTGATATGAACCCTACCCCACGATCATGGGCAGAAGGTATCTCACCAGTGTTGGGTAATGTACCACCAGAAGCAGAGTTCGAGTGCTTCAAGGGTGCTATCGGTGAAGGTGCAGCAGCAGAGTTTGCTGGATACCTGAAGATTTGGCGTAACCTGCCTGACCCTGATAAGGTGATTGCAGACCCGCTTAAAGCGATGGTTCCAGAAGATGCAGCCACACAGTATGCCATCAGCGCAGCAGTTGCGGCCCGTGCAGTTCCAGAGAACTTCGGTAACGTGTTGGCGTATGTCGATCGGTTGCCTAAAGAGTTCTCTACGCTGACCATGACAATGGCTATCCGCATGAACCCAGAGTTGGCGGATACCAAGGAATTAGTAGACTGGTCAATCAAGATGAACGACCTGATCTTCTAATACACGTAACGGAAACATAGAGTTAGGAGGTGGTTTTCTCCTGCGCCCTGTCCCCCAAGGAAACATAACGGGGCGCACCAGAAACCCAACCAACAGAAGGAGAAGCATTTATGGGATACAGAAGTGATGTTGGCATCGTTATCGGGGCAATGACAAGCAGTAATGCTATTGCCCAGTTAATAGCGAAAGTGCATCTTACAGGTGAATAGCCGAGCATATGAAAGGTTTACAGGATGCGTCTGACTAGACAAGTCTGGCAAGGCTGGTGGGAATACGTGGATATAGGTACTGGCGAGATACTTGCCCGTACTTGGAAGCAAGACGATCTGTTTTATAGTTACCAACAACGGAAGAAGGAGACACACTATGAGTGCATTGAACGAGCGAATGATGCTAATCCAGCTGAACATATCTCAGTGGACGGCAAAGAAGCTAGACAAAGGCGTCACAAATGACGTGCTTGTCCAGAAGGGTGCAGTACAGGGTTCAGGACGGTTCAACAAAGACCTGCTCCCTAACAACAAGGCGCTGAAACTGGTGCATCAAAAGACCAGTGAAATCCGTGCCGAGTTCTATGAGAACACGTTGCCGTGGGGTATGGCAGGAACGCAGATACTGGCAGCCAAGAACTATCTGCCGTTTGTGGATAAGTTCCGTACTCACAAGAACAAGTGGAATACACTGGTTGAGGATTTTCTGAGCGAGTATAGCACAGCTATCACCAAGGCGCAGACTGATCTGGGTACTATGTTCGACCCAACGGTGTACCCACCACGTAGTGTCATCGAGAAGAAGTTCAATTGTGATGTTACGGTGATGCCTGTGCCCTCTACGGACTTCCGTATTCAGATTGTTGATAGCGAACTGGAGAAGGTGCGTGCCAGTGTAGAAGCCAAGGTAACCTCATCGGTGCGTGATGCCGTTGTTGAGTTGTGGCAGCGTGTTCTGGAACGTGTTGAGGCAATGGCCGAGCGTTTATCTGACCCTAATGCAGAGTTCCGTGACAGCTTGGTTGGTAACTTGGAGCATGTGGTTGAGTTGCTTCCACGTATGAACTTCACTGACGACCCAGAGCTTAGCAATATCAGTGCTGAGATTAAGGCGCGTCTGCTCAACATCAAAGACCCGAAGGTGCTGCGTCAGGACAGCCAGAAGCGGAGCATGGTGGCTATGCAAGCGACAGTCATAGCGAACACCATGAAAGCACATATGGGGACACTATGACAACAAGAGCTGAGCGATTAGTAACCATATGGATATTAGTGTGGGACGGTCGGCATGGCACTGACGTGGCTATATACCTGTCTGAAAAGGAATGCCATGACGAGATACGCTGCTACATAGATGAGCGTATAGACGAGCAGAAAGACGACCCAGAGTTTATGGCTCGTCTTCCAAAATATGGCATGGGTAACTGGTCAGATGCGTTAGACTATGTTGACGGAGATACGTATGTTTCCATCTCGGAGCGTACGTTCCCACTGAAAGAACTCTTCGCCGCAGCTAGTGGCGGAGGAAACTACAAAACAACACAAGGAGACAAGACATGAGCGAACACACAGAACTGAAGCACAAGCTGGCACGGGCTAAGACGCAGTTGATATTGCGGTTCCCGTTCATTGCTAACATCGCACTGAACATGGACTTCCTCATTGACGATACCATTAACCCGCCTACAGCGTGTACCAATGGCGAGTATGTGAAGTTCCACCCAGAGTTCTGTAAAACTCTGACGCCGGACAACATCATATTCCTAGTGGCACATGAGGTGTTTCACCCTATGCTGATGCACCTTACCCGCATCAATGGGCGTGACCCGAAGGTATGGAATATGGCTGGTGATTATGTGATCAACCAACTGCTTAGCGATGACAAGGTGGGGGACTTCATCCCAGGTGGTCTGCTGGACAAGAAGATCCATGACGCTGGCGGTGGCACTACTGACGGTATTTACAAATACCTTGAGGAGAACCCTGACCAGCAGCCTCAAAACATGGGTGGTGCAGGGCAGGACATTGTTTACCACGATGGGACAGATGCACAGAAAGCCGAGACTGAGGCAACCATGAAAGTTAAGATCGCCTCTGCTGCTAACGCTGCCCGTATGGCTGGTAAGCTGTCGGCTGGTATGGAGCGGTTCGTCGGTAACATACTGGAGCCGAAGGTAGATTGGCGTGACGTACTGCGCAGGTTCATGCAGAAGGCTAAGACTGACGAGCGGTCATGGGCAAGACCTAACCGCAGGTTCTTGTCACAAGGGCTGTACCTGCCAACCAAGTCAGGCGAGAACATGGGTGAGGTGGCCTTCGCTGTCGATTGCTCTGGCTCTATCGGGCAAGAGGAGATTGATCAGTTTGCTGCCGAGATATATGCGGTGAAAGATGATGGTCAACCATCTGCTATCCATATCATCTACTTCGATAGTAGTGTGTCGCACTACGACAAGTTCGAGCGGGGTGATAGCGATCTGAAGGTAAAGCCTCACGGCGGTGGCGGAACTGCATTCAGCCCAGTGTTCGAGTATATGCAAGAGCATAACATCGAGCCTGAAGTCTGCGTGTTCTTAACCGACCTGTATTGCTCTGACTTCGGTAATGCACCGGACTACCCAGTCTTGTGGGTATCACTTGGTGCAGACGCAGCGCCCTTCGGTGAAGTGGTGATGATGTGATGACAGTAGACCCATATATAATCATTGCGCTGCTCACAGGCAGCGTTATTGTGCTCGTAGTCTATGCGGTGGTCACACACAAGGCACAGGACGTACTCTATGACGATCTCGATCGCCTAGAGTACACGTTAGAGTGCTTTAACAATGGCGTAATAGCAGTCATTGAGGGTAATGCGACCGCTTCATTAGACGAAGCTGGAGATATAGTATTTGAATGGAAGGAGAATAGTAATGATGAATGAAGAACTGATTGAGAGCCATAGATATATAAACGTCGATGGGGACTGGTGGTACGAGAGTACACTCGACGATTGGGTGGAAGTTCTGAGGGGACGTGGCTTGGATGTAGCGTCCAAGGACATACTCTTCTATGGCTTCTATTCCCAAGGTGACGGGGCTTGTTTCACAGGTAACTGCATAGATAGTACCGCCTTCATCAGGGAGCATGTGGATGAGAAAGATCGACAGGCTATTGAGGTGCTGTTCAACCACGGTGGTGAGGTATATGTCCAGGTTGTGCGTGGCTCTAACCGTACGTATTCACACAGTAGAACTTGCTACGCAAATCTCAGCCCGAACACACTATACCAGTGCATCGACCCACCTGCGGACAGTGATGGCTTGCAGGCTACGATTATAGCGAAGTTAGATGCTCAGATAGATGCAGAGGTGCATGCGATCGAGATGGCTTTTACTGAGCTGTTCCGTGGGTGGATGGATAAAATCTTCAAGGACTTAAACGAGGAGTATGACTACCTAACAAGCGATGAAGCCGTGTGGGAAACACTTGTAGCAAATGACATGATTGAACCAACAGAAGGAGAAGCAGCATGAATAAATCTATAGCACCTAGCTATGGACAGCTAGGATACAAAGAGTGGCACGTCCAAAACAATAAGAGACTGCGCAAGATTGCTTTTGATAGATGGCAAAGGTTCCGCATCGACAGCTACCAGAAGGCGCTTAACATTCTTGAGAGTGGTAAACCCACCAAGGAAGGCGTTGTCCTAGCCCACCACTTCGCGCTGAAGAAATGTGACGGTGGCATAGAGCTGCGGTTTGGCCGGCAGAACCTCAGAGATGTTGTCATAGGGGTGATTAACGAAGGGGATGTGCTTACCTTTACAATGGATACCCATGAGGTCTGGCGGTTTAGAGGCCCGCTAGCTATGCACTTGCATAAGAGCGTCGGTGTGTTCCTTGAGAACAAGGGCAAGAAGCGATACAATCTCACAGCTTATTCTACACGGCACACATCAGGAGAAGAAGATGGGCCGTATTATGATAACCCACACTGGAAACCGCCCACACCCGGTGGCACGTATGATGCTGCCGATTATTCCAAGCGGTACCTAAAGCAAGCACCCCTGTTCGAGACAGCAGCGACGCTTGGAGTAAGGGTAAACCTCAGCAACAAGAAGCTGATGGGTAAACCACTCAAGCACGCTAATGATACTGACAAGGAAGCGCGTGCAGCGTGGTTAGCACGCTGCAAGGAAGTGCGGCATCACGTTAAGGTATCTGAGAAGGTTGGCCTGTTTGGTCCCATGCTTGAAGAAGCACAGGGTGAAAACTACTATTACTTCGCTGATGTATTTGATGGGTTACTGCCATTGTTCTCTGAGGATGATGTTACGATGACAGCGCAGTACAAAGTCCTAGCTAGGATGTTTGTGCAGTCCCGCAGATACAGCTCTAAGGTTAATAGATACAGCCCAGAGAAGTTTGCAGCTTGGATACTACAGGCAATAAAGTCCAACAGCTATAAATTGCGGTTGGCACTTGGCGTTATCAAACCAGTGGTGAAAGCATGACAGTCATCGTAGTAGCAGGGGGGCACTTCGTTGTAGACAGCGCGGGTATGCAGGGTAATACCCTGCACTCGGTTGTGAAGTACCGGACAAAAAACCTAGGAAGCGGCCCTCCCCTTGTGGCCGCAGCCTTTGGCAATGCTGACGCTTGTGAGCGCCTGTTGTGCTGGTGGGGCGGTGATACTGCCCGCTACCCCCACCCGATTACGCGCAACCGTCCCGTAGCCGAGATGGTAACATGGAATAGGGGTAAAATATTCAAGTTCCATGACCAAAGCACACAGTCAACACACCTTACAGGGGACTGCGCCTTCGGTGATGGTGCGGAGTATGCCTATGGCGCACTGGCTATGGGTGCAACAGCTTTACAGGCAGCGCAGGTTGCCTGTAAATACAGCCCGTCATGTGGTGGGCCACTGATACAGTTTAAGATCAACAATGGTGAACTAATCAAGGAGATATATGATGCCGATCAACTTCAGCGCCGTGGGTGAGACTATCGCCCAAGAGATGAACTTCCGCAAGGATACCCCGCGCCAACTAGGCAAGACGTGGGGCGTGTCCCACATGTCGATCGTTAACGCGACCAAGGGTAAGCCCTTGTCGGTTGACCTGTTCATGCGTGTGTGTATATATGTCGGAGCTGACCCGCGAGTATTTTGGGTGAACGACAGCGTAGTATATGAGGGGATGGACGAGAACGTCCAGCTAGATGTGGGGTATCCGGTATGAAAGTATGGAAAGAAGCCAAGGCGTATGTCAAGCGCCTTCGCAAAGCAGATGTCGCGTTTGAATTGCGGGACACCCAGCAGCATATCCTGCTCTATGTGCAGGGTAAGTACGTCGCTCACATCGGGGATAACAAATCAGTTGTAAGCCCTGTAGCAAAGAACAACGACCTGCATACGATCAAGAAGGTTGTTGACCGGCTGGAGCAACATAGCTGATGGACATCTGGACAATCGACTTTGAAACCTATTACTCCCGTGAGTACAGCTTGTCACGCATGACAACTGAGGGATACGTGCGGGATAAACGCTTCGAGTTAATAGGTGTTAGCAGACAGAAGAACGACGAAGCACCGGAGTGGTACAGTGGTGACCACTTTGGTGACTTCCTTCTCAGTGAGGACTATAGCCAAGATGCAATCCTGTGCCACAACACACCGTTCGACAGCTCGATCTTAGCGTGGCACTATGGTATCAACCCAAAGCTATGGCTGGACACCATGTCGATGGCCCGCCCGCGCTACGCGGCATCAGTGGGTCTTAGCTTGGATGCGTTGTCTACCTACTTCGACCTTGGTAAGAAGGGTGACTACCTACAACGGGCGCTGGGTAAGAGGCGCGCAGACTTTACTAAGCAGGAGATGAAAGACTACGCCAAGTACGGCGTTCAGGACTCAGTGCTCACATACAAGTTGTTTAAGAAGCTCCAACGGGAAGTGCCAGTGTCCGAGTTGATGGTGATCGACCGCGTGATGCGCATGTGGACAAACCCCGTATTCGAGCTAGACCAACGTGTTCTGGTAGACCACCTCAAAAATGTGCGTTGGAAAAAAGAGAATCTAATATCGTCACTTGGCATAACAGATAAGACCGACGACGAAGTTAAGCAGATGCTGAACAGTAACCCGCAACTCGCCACCTATCTGGATAGTTGCGGTATCGACCCACCTAAGAAGATCAGCCCGACTACAGGTGAAGCGACGTGGGCATTCAGCAAGACAGACAAAGAGTTCAAAGCCCTGATGGAGCATGAGGATGAGCGTGTAGCCCTAGCTGTTACAGCCCGCATGGGTGTTAAGTCTTCGATCGAGGAGACTAGGACTGTGCGTATGCTGCAGATTAGTCGGCGCGGTAAGCTGCCTATCATGCTTAAATACTATGGTGCTCACACTGGTCGTATGGCCGGTGATGATAAGATGAACCTACAAAACCTCACACGTGGTGGCCCGCTTCGCAAAGCAGTCGTGGCCCTAAAGGGGTACAAGATCATAGCAGCCGACTCCTCACAGATCGAGGCGCGTATGCTGGCTTACATAGCAGGGCAGACAGACGTGGTAGAAGCGTTCCGTGATGGGCGTGATGTGTATCGGGAGTTCGCTGCCCGTGTTTACTCTACTACAGCTGACCTGATTACCAGTATGCAGCGGTTCGTTGGCAAGACCAGTGTGCTTGGGTTGGGCTATGGTATGGGTGGTGAGAAGTTTAGAGAGACACTACGGGTTGGCAATGGTGGCAACAGTATGGACATAACCATAGACGAAGCGACCCGTGTTGTCGGCGTGTATCGGACAGCTAACCATAAGATCAAGTCACTATGGAAGAAGTGTGACGGTGTGTTGCAGGACATGCTGGCGGGACGCAGCGGTCAGATACACCCGCTGCTACCATATACAGCAGAGAACGGCATCGAGTTGCCCAACGGGATGTACCTTAAGTACACCTGTCTGACCCGCCTAGATGATGGGAGCCTAGCATATCTCAGTGACGCCCGCATGGTACGTAAGCTGGCTAAGATGAAGCTGATGGGTGAGCACTACACTGACGGTAAGAACCTTAAGTGGACGTATATCTACGGCGGTAAGGTGGTGGAGAACATCATCCAGGCGCTAGCGCGTATCGTTATCACTGAGCAGATGGTGGCTATCAGCAAGCGGTATGCTGTGCAGCTACAGGTACACGATGAGAACATCATCTGTGAGCCAGAGAGTGAAGTACCCGCCGCTATGGAGTATGTCGAAGCTGTTATGTCCACACCGCCCACATGGGCGCCGGACTTACCCATCGCCTGTGAGATTAAATCAGGTGACAACTATGGAGAATGTAAATGATCGACCCTTACGGAAAGAAAGTGGCGCACTCGTACTCGTCCCTCAAGATGTTTGAGAACTGCCCACTGAACTATGAGCAACAGAAAATCCTGCGCACTGTACCATTCAAGGGTAGCCCTGAGATGGAGTTCGGTAACAGGGTACACAAAGACTTGGAGCTGTACTTGCGGGACGGCAAGGAGCTTACCATCGACAGTGAGCCATACCAACCAATGGTGGATACCATCCGCAAGATGATGGGCGGGCTGGAGTTCGAGACTGAGCGGGAGTTCACTATCAACGCCAAGCTAAAGCCAACAGGGTGGTGGGACCACGATGCATGGTTCAGATCGAAAGTCGATTGGCTCCTGTTCGATGAGGAGAAGGCCTATATGTGGGACTGGAAAACAGGCAAGCGCCGTCCAGACTTCTTTGAGCTGGAGATATTTGCCACGATGATCTTCCTACACTACCCACAGATCAACAAGATCGCAGGTGGCTTCGTCTGGCTGAAGGAGTCAGGCAAGAACGCGATAGACCGAGAGGTTTACACACGTGACAAGAACTATAAGCCAATGCTGCTGGACTTGCTGCATAAATGTAAGCGTGTTGAGGACACAATAAAGCAGAGCATATACCCACCACGACCAAGCGGGCTATGCGGTTGGTGCCCGTGCGAGCCGGACTGCCAATTTTCGAGTCGGAAAAAATAAAACTTGACATGGATGAAAGGTTAGTTTACGATGGCTGCGACACCGGAAGGCCGCGTCAAATCAAAACTTGACAAGGCGGTCAAAAAATTAATGCTCCGCACAGTAGCGGGTAAGCCTATGCCTATATGGTACTTCAACCCTATAGGCGGGGCGTATGGTAAGGCTGGGATACCTGACAAGATGTATTGTGTTGCGGGTATGATGGTCGGAGTAGAAGTGAAGGCAGACAGTAAGAAGAAACCGACAGCCTTACAGCGTAAGTGCATGTCGGACATAGAAGCAGCAGGTGGCAAGTGCTTTGTCGTGTATGATGATGACACTATTGTCCAGTTTATTAGGGAAGTGAAGATAATGATAGCGAAGAAAGTGATTGTAGATGCTAGTAGTTGAGCGTGCCAAGGCGCTAATGCTGAACTTGAATAACCCAGACAAGGTGCTGGAGTTAATCGCTTCCGCACGCCCAATGATTAAGCAAGGCAAGAAGCTAGTGGTACTGCCACATAAGCTGGATGAAGTGAAGGTACTGCGCAACATAGGTATTGATGCGCCATCCCCCATCATGCACTACTACGACTGGCCTGGTCGGTTCACACCTTATGACCACCAGCGCGAGACAGCAGCGTTCCTTACACTGCACAAGCGTTGCCTTGTGCTCAATGAGATCGGTACTGGTAAGACACAGAGTGCGCTCTGGGCAGCTGACTACCTCATGAAGATCGGTGCTATTAAGAAGGTGCTTATACTGTCACCACTGTCTACATTGGAACGTGTATGGGGTGATGCTGTATTCACAGAGCTGTACCATAGGAAGGCAGTTGTCCTGCATGGGTCAGCTGCTAGGCGTAAGAAGCTGTTGAAGCAGGACGTTGACTTCTATATCCTGAACCATGACGGGTTCAAAGTTGTGTACGATGAACTGATGGGTGAGTTCGATCTGGTTATTGTGGATGAAGCCGCGGTCTATCGCAACGGTATGTCCCAGCGGTTCAAGTTATTCCAGCAGTGGCTGAGCCTCAACCCTAACACCCGCCTATGGCTTATGACTGGTACACCCACACCTAATGAGCCGCCGGATGCGTGGGCATTGGGCAGGCTAGTGGGTAACCTTTACTGCCCTGATAGGTGGACAGTGTTCCGAGATATGACCATGCAGAAGATGAGTGTGTTTACATGGAAGCCAAAGCCGACAGCGATCGACACAGTGCGCAACATACTACAGCCCGCAGTGCGATATACCAGAGATGAGTGCTTCGACTTACCTGACACAGTGTTCCAGACCCGCAAGGTTGACTTGACAGCGCAGCAGAAAGAGCATTACAAGACTATGATGCAGCATTTGCTAGTGTCTGTCACAGATGACGGGCAACTGAAGGGGACGATCTCGGCATTTAACGAGGCTGTCAAGTTGCAGAAGCTGGTGCAGATATCCTGCGGTGTAGCATATGGAGAGAAAGGAGAGAGAATAGAACTGGACTGCACCCCACGTGTGAACGTGGTGAAAGAACTTGTGGAACAAGCCGACAGTAAGGTCATTGTATTCGTGCCATTGACCGGCGCGCTACGGATGCTAGAGCGGGAGCTTGGTAAGAAGTCTACAGTTGCAGTGGTGAATGGTGAGGTATCCTCAGCTAAGCGCAACCAGATATTCAATGACTTCCAAAATTCAGAAGACCCTAAAGTGTTGATCGCCCACCCTGCTACTATGGCGCACGGGCTGACACTGACGGCAGCTTCGACAGTAATTTGGTACGGGCCAATTACCAGTAACGAGCAGTATGTCCAAGCTAACGGACGCACTGAGCGGATAGGCAAGAGGCACGTAACAAACGTGGTACACATCGAGAGCACCGCACTGGAGCATAAGATGTATGACCGCTTGATGGGCAAGCAGAAACTACAAGGACTACTGCTTGATTTGATTAGAGAGTACCAACAACAAGGAGACTGAAGTGGCAGAATTAAAAATAGATACCGTCATCGAGGGGTACATAAAACTCCGTGACAAGAAAGCTGCTATCGAGCAATCGGTAAAGGATGATATCGCAGCCATCAACATGAAGCTGGTAAAGATCGAGGAGTATCTGCGCAACCGTGCAGAGGCTGAAGGTGTTAGCAGTTTCAAGACTGACTCTGGGACAGCCTATATGTCCTCGTCTGACTACGCCAGTGTGGCGGACTGGGACGCAGCGTTTGCCTTCATCAAGAAGAACGAACACTGGGAGATGCTCACACGTGGCGTTAACAAAGTCGCTGTGCGTGAGTTCATTAAGACAAAGAATGCTACACCTCCGGGCATTAACTTTGGGTCTAAACTAACTGTCGGCGTTCGGCGCCCAACTAAGAAAGCATAGCAACATGAACAAACTAAAAAGGTGGATAGCTACAAAGACAAGGTTCTACAACGACTCAGTTCGGCTCCGGCCTACACGTGGCATTGACCCCAGCCCGCATGCTGAAAATCCTGAGCTACGTAGTGCCGTGCTCGATAACATGGCACACAGCCCCGTTAACCACGGACCAGCTGCTGGTGTATGGCGCATTAAGAGCGGCTACCTAGTGGGTGCGAACAACAACGGGCATAATGGCTCTAATGGTTTAGTGTTCTGCGCTACACCAGCTGATGTGTCAGCAGAGATTACACGCGCTCTAACACTTCAAGCACTGGATAGGTCCGCGAAGTACGACCCCAACGGCCCTTCCACTGGCGTAGCCGCAAGTTCTAACTACTAATACCAACAGTCCATTTAAAGGAGAAACCAAATGGCAAATGACTTGACAATCGACAATGCAAAACTACCGGCCCATATTCAGGCCAAGATCGACGCAGGTTCTGCGTTGGCAGACAGCATGGCAGCTGGTATCGGAGGTGCGGCGTTCCCACGTATATCACTAAAGGGTTCCCGCTTCCGCATCGTTGAAGACGGTGCCGAGATTATCCTCGACGGTAATAAGCTAGAGGTCGTCGTGGTAGGCGCTAATCCTGGCCTATCAAAAACATGGTACTCAAAGCAGTGGGATAAGGATGCTGAGCCTGAAGCACCTGATTGCTTCTCACTCAACGGTAAGTATCCACATCCTGATAGCGTTGATAAGCAGAGTAACATCTGCGCTACCTGCCCGCAGAATGCTTGGGGTTCCAAGATAACACCTGCTGGTAAGGAGATCAAAGCCTGTGCCGACCATAAGCGGTTGGCTGTGGTAGCTGCCAATGACCCTAGTGGCCCAGCCTACCAGCTGAACGTCACACCAGCTGCGTTGAAAGACCTGAACCAGTACCACAAACAGCTTTCAGCACGTGGTATCCCACCGGAAGCGGTGATCACTGTGTTGTCCTTCGACACTGAAGCCTCGTTCCCTAAGTTGATGTTCAGCTTTGGTGGCTTCTTGGATGTTGATGACCTAGCACTGGTGGAAGATAAGATCGGCTCCCCTGAAGTCACAGAGATTACAGGTGAGAATGATCTTGAAGCTGGTGCGGATGCAGCCGAGCAGGAAGCTGGTACGTCAGCACCTACTGGTAAGAAGTCTGTTACTCCTAAGAAAGCTGCCCCTAAGAAAGCAGCTAAGGAGCCAGAGCCAGAGCCAGAGCCAGAAGAGGAAGCTGAAGAGTCGTCTGAAGAAGACGATGAAGAAGCTGAGTTGCAGGCACAGCTGGAGGCTAAGCGGGCTGCCATTGCCAAGAAGAAGGCTGATGCTGCTAAGGCTGCCGAGGATGAGCCAGACCCTGCCGAAGTCGCAGCTGCTGCTGAGAAGAAGCGGAAGGCTGACAAGCTGGCCAAGATGAAGGCAGAGATGGAAGCTCTTGAAGCTGAGGACGGCGACGAGGATGAAGTAGAGGCACCGAAGAAGCCAGCTGCTAAGAAGCCAGCTGCTAAGAAGCCAGCTGCAAAAGTAGCTGAGCCTAATGGCGATCTGGAAGAGGAGATTGCTGGCTTGTTGGGTGAGATGGCAGATGACGAGTAAGCCGTTAAACTTCAAAACTATCGAGGCACTCCGTAAGCAGATGCTACTGACCGTTAAGGACATGGCTAAGATACTGGGTGCTTCGAGGCAGACCTACTACTCATGGGTATCAGGCATTGAGCCTAGACCCTCACGTACTGCCAAGCTGCGCGTCACTATCCGCAAGATGGTTAATGTCTTGCGAGATGAAGGCTGGCCTTCCACTGAGGTTCTTGAAATGGAACCCGCCGATAGGGTGAAGTATCTATCGGACTTGATGGAAGCGCAGGAATAATGTAGCGTCGCTAATTCGGGAGGCATCCGTGCCTCTCGGTTCAACACACACATAGGGATTTATTCATGGACACGTTAGCTTTTTTGCAACGCGTCTTGCCAGTCGAAGGAAACTACATGGTGGGCTTCCCATTAAAGGGATACACTGGGTTAATACAAAAGTTTTATTCTAAGATAGAGGACGCAGCTGCTGCTGCGCTCAAGTTCGACAAGCAAGGCAAGAATGTTTATTATGGGGTCGCGTCATTCAGTGACGAGGTATATGGAGCAGGGACAAAGAACAAGCGCATCGCGGGTAACGTAGTAGCGCTCAAGACATTTTTCTACGATATAGATTGCGGTGAGGGTAAACCGTTCCCGTCTTGGAAGGAGGGGTTAGTATCCCTCGGCAAGACCGTCAAGCTGCACAACCTACCAAAACCAATGGTGGTACGTTCCGGCAACGGGCTTCATGTGTACTGGGTCATGGACCGTGAACTATCCCGCGCTGAGTGGATACCCATTGCCCAAGCACTCAAAGCTGTTATCCCTATAGGCCACGATCGTAAGCCGCTGTATGACCCAGCTGTGCCAGCTGATACGGCTAGGGTGCTGCGCCCTGTAGGCACACACAACGCCCGTGGTGGGGGTGAAGTGAAGGTGGTGCTAGATGCTCCTGCTGTCAGCGTTGAGGACTTTGCAGCGTGCTTAAAACAATTTGTAGGTACTGGTGCGCCGTTGAAGAAGGCATCCGAGTCTTCCATCTTGGCTAACATGGCAGTGCAAGCTGACTTCCCACCGGCTGAGGCTGGCCTGATATACAAGAAGTGCCAGCAGATCCAAGGCCTAGTTAAAAACCAGGCTGACGTAGGTGAACCACAGTGGTATAACCTCATGGGTATCGCAGCCCACTGCACTGAGCCTGAGAATGTAGCGATCGCATGGAGCGACCAGCACCCCGACTATGACCAAGAGACTACGCTGGCTAAGCTCGATCAATGGCGCGATAACACCACTGGCCCAGCGACATGTGCAGCGTTTATGATTAACAACCCATCAGGTTGTGATGGGTGTAAGTACAAGGATAAGATCACAACACCGTGCCGCCTCGGCATCAAGTACGAAGACGAGGCTATTGCAGAGAAAGCCCCTGACGAGATAGCGTCGATAGTGGAAGTGCCCGCCCCGTTCAGAAGCACGAAGAACGGCATGACCTATATAATAGACGACATTGAAACTGTGGTCTGCCCGTTCAGTATCTACGCAGTTAGCTACGGTAAAGACAGAAGCGATGACTACGAAGTTGTGCGCTTCCATTGGGAGCGGGTGAATGTAGGGTGGCAAGAACTGACTATCAGGATGGCCCACCTGACCGATGGCCACCGTGAGTTTGCCTCAGCGTGTGCCGACCAAGGGATTATACTAGACAGTAAAGAACAGACAGGGTTGTTTCAGATCATGCTTAGAGCGTACATGCACGAACTCCGCCGCGTCCGCACCATTTCAAACCTGCACTCCAGTATGGGTTGGAAGAATGGCTGGGAGCAATTCCTTTTGGGTGACACCCTATTCAAACTGGTTGATGGCAAGGTTGTCAAAGAGGGCACGACTACTGCCAATGTGGTTTCATCTACTAGTAAGAAGTCTGACTGGCACACAAATGGTGACCCACGTATGCAGAACGAGCTACTGAAGTGCATACCCGCAGCCAAGCTGAACCCTGCAGCGTTTGCTGTTAACGTATCTCTATCATCTATCTTGTATGAGATGCTGGACTTCAATGGGTTAACTATAAGTTACACAGGTAAGTCAGGGGCCGGTAAAACAATAGCGCAGCTGTATGCGCAGGGTATTTGGGGCAACCCGAAAGAACTGCACGTGTCGGCCAACACAACTGAGAAAGCTATGTATGCTAGGTTCGGTAGGTTTTGTAACCTAGTAGCCAGTATTGATGAGGCTACTACTTTTGATATCAAGGACGTCGGCAGATACCTGTACAACATAGCACAAGGCCAAGACACCGCTCGGCTGTATCGCGATGGCACAGAGCGCCCGACACTTAAGTACCATATGCCGGTGCTTATGTCTTCCAACAGATCGTTTATGAGCATCTTAAATTCTATGGGGATGGAGACCGAAGCACAGGCCTTGAGGTTGCTGGAGTTTGACCTGCCAAGGCGCGCGATATTCGAGGAGGACTCAAAGGCAGGGCGGGTAATGTTCCATGGTGTGCGGAAGCACTATGGTTTTGTCGGGGAGAAATTCTTAACACACATTATGGCCCTTGGTGCGGATGTTGTCCGTGCCCAGTTCAACGAGCACAGGGAGCAGTTCACCCAGAGGACCGGCATTAAGTTTAGAGGTCCAGAAAGAATGTGGGAGAATGCTATTATGGTAGCTGACTTTGCTGGCTCGATCGCTTACGAAATTGGGGCCATACCTTTCTCACCTGATGCATCTACACAGTGGGTTGGAAGCCAGCTTGCAGAGATGCGTGAGTCAGTCTCTGAGAAATACGTGGCACCTTATGAGGTGCTGTCAGAATACTTTAATGCCCGCATGAGCAACGCAGTCACTGCCATATCAAACGGTGGTGCCAAGCCTATGATAGATTACAACAGGGTTCCAGTCCGTGATGGTGTGCGTCTGCGCTTCGAGATCGACCGCAAGGATGCTGCTTCACCTGCCGATGCAGGGCGTGTCCTTATCGACGTGCGTGACTTCAAGGTGTGGCTGACCGAAAACAGTGTGGACTACAAGTATGTGACCAACTGGGTGGCCGAGGAGAAGATAGACTGCACCCCAAAAATTGGTAAGGCATACTTGGCCAAGGGCACAGAGCTTAGGATTGGTCAGGTCAGAGTGCTCGGTATTGACCTTACCCACGCAGACTTGGTTGGTATCCTGCGCGAAGTAGATGCCAGTGCCAATGAGAAGACCTCTGTCCTAGATAGGCTGCAGGTGGTGAAATAAAAAGACCCCGCGCTCTGTTAGGAGGCGGGGTTAAATGTTCAGGAAATGAACAAATATATGACCAAGGCCGTTTGAATACACATTAAGTGTAGCGCGATTGTTGCACACAACTGAGGAGACTGCAATGTATGATTTAATGCTTGATCTAGAAACACTGGGCACAAAGCCCGGAGCCGTGGTGTTATCAGTGGGGGCGGTACAGTTCAACCGGCTCAGTGGGAAGATCATCGACAAGTTCTACGCAGAGATTAACCCCGTGTCTTCACAAGAGTGCGGCTTACATCTTGACGCTGACACAATACAGTGGTGGATGAGCCAGTCAGAAGAAGCCCGTAAGATATTCACATCTACTGAGCGGATGGTGTTGCCGTCAGTGGTGCGCAGCTTTGAGTTCTGGTATCGCCAACTGAGTGAACCAGTTAAATATATCTGGGCACAGGGTCAGGACTTCGACGCGCCCATATGGGCAAGGGCAATCATTGCAGGTGGCCGGACTCCGCCTTGGGAATACAACCAGCTTCGCGATACACGCACAGCATACTTGATGGCATATGAGTTGACTGGGTTCAACCATCGCAACATCAAGCGTGAGGGTGTACACCACAATGCACTGGATGATTGCTACCACCAGATTAAATGCTTAACTGCTGCACACAACAATGCGCAGAAGAACCTAGGGTTCTTGACCCCCGCAGAGGCGGAGGAAGACCCGTTCGGTTAATCAGACTGGTTGGTACGTCCTATGATGGGTCTAGATAAATTAGTACCCATCACCGGGCGGCTAGTTTTCTTACCCATCACTGGGCGGCTAGTTTGCTTACCCATTACTGGGCGGCTAGTTTGCTTATCCATAGTCTTTCTCCTTGTTATTACTCAAAAATCTTAATCATAGTTTCTGCTGTTGGCCTAACAGACTTAGGCATAGCCTTCAGAGAACGCGTAGTAGCGGGCAGCATCATTTGTTTGTATGCCCGCGCTGCGTTCTTCAGGAAGTTAGTAACCTCTAGCCCTGTACCTTCTGCACCTTCATTCCAATCCCGCACTTGCTGCTCTACGTGACGCATAGCACTCAGGTCATTAACCGCCCGTGCTTTCAACCACGCTGTGCGGAAGTTGATGCTGACCTCTTTGCTGTAGTTGGCGACGCGCATAGACATGGAGATCACTTCGTTCTGGCGCGATGCTGCTGATGGGTAGAACCCTAGCAGCCTAGCCATATAGGTTCCGAAGTGCAGATCGTCACTGACGAGGTATCCCCTGCGGTTTACAATCGAACCATTCTCTTGATACGCGTATGTGTCTGCGACAGCGCGAAGCATTGTGATCGGTGACTCACGGAGTATCTGGTTGAGTGAAGTGGTGTCAGCCTTAAGGCCTGCAGCTTCTAGTATGTACTTGCCAATGTTGTTAGCCGTAGCAACGTACTGCTGCATGGATGAGGCCATAGGGCCAAGGACTTCCTGAACCTCACGATACTTATCCGCATAAGGCAGGAAGCCCGATGTGCCCGGTATGATGTTACCAGTCTGTGTGCGTGTAGAGACAGTGGCTGGAGTGGCGCCATCTATAAGACCGTGAGCTAGGATAGCGCCCAGACCTGGCATGATGCTGTCAGCCATCTTATAGAACTCAACTTCCACTGAGCCAACTTTCATACCTAGTAGTTTCTGCGCCAGCGTATCAAGGATGTCCATAAGGTCTTCCGAGAACGGGATACCCTTGATACCACCTAGTATTATCAGCGCGCCCACCATTGCGATCTTGCCTTTGTAGTCCATGTTCTTAAGTACGTTAAAGGTAGTCACTGGGAACACCTTGTACATGAACAAGAACTGCATAGCACCGCCACGGAATGCAGCTGGCATACCGAAGTTCGCATACTGCCCGATCGCGTCATCCATCAGCCTGATAGAGAACGCACTCGCCTTGTTATAGGCATCAACGTCTGACATGCCAGCAGCCTTGGAATGTTCGTACTGCAGCCGGAATGCTGCGAGGCCACTTATGCGCCTAGACGATTGCTCACTGGCAGTGAACGGGTACATGAATGTCTCGATGAATTTCTGGCTGGCACCTGATGTTGCCCGCCCGCGAGTGGTTGCCATCAAACTGTTTGAGGATGCTGAGTCCCCGCGCCCAGAGTTGATGAAGTCGTACATGAAATTAACTTCCACCTCGCTAAGCCCTACTGACTTGCGCATAGCCGGGTTGTCTTTAAGCGACTGATAATACTCCACAGTGTTGCGAGTAAACCTCCCAACCTGGTTACCAGCTACAGACAGCGCCATGGCAGACTTACCAAACCCGAACCCGCCACCGAAGTTGGTCTTCTGGTTATATGATGCCAGTGCAGGTAGCGTGTTAGTGCCGACCGAGATGATGTTCAGCAGGCCAGTAGCAAACGAACCACCCAGCTGGGATACCACTGTGAGGTTTCTTAGCCGCCCAGATATCTCGCCGGTTGCGAACTCGTTGTAGGCTATGTCCCTCTGTGAGTTGATGAACGTCACAAGATGGACCGCGCGGTCGATATACTTACTGCCTTGTGTCTTGGACTTCATAGTCTTGTAGATGTAGTGATACTCGTAGAACTCCCGCTTGGCGCTCTGCTTAGCTTCTAATGGCAGCGTAGGGTCCGCCTCTGCGGCCTTCCAGTTCTGGTCAAGCTCAGCATATCTAGTTTCACTGCCGTACCATAGCTCGTCGAATTGTGGATTGGTCTTATCCAGTGCCGCGTCGATCTTGTGCATGTGCGTGTTGCGCGCCACGATGCTGGCAGCCTCTTCGAGGAACTCTGACACGGAGCGTACCATGTCTACATTTGCGCCTTCGACACCCTCACGCCTCAAGCCTCTACGCAGGCGTGATGACTGAGATGACATCATCTTCGTAATCTGCTCGCGCTTCTCTGGGCGAAGTTGAATACCGAACTGTGTGATGAGCCTAGAAAATTCGTGGATGTTACCCTGACCCGGATCAAGACGTTCCTTCTGGACAGCTGCCCACCGACCTACAAGTTTAATTTTTTTAGTCTCCCATGTGTTGCCTTCAAGCACTGGCATATCGTAAATACCATCCCCTGCGTTTGCGAAGTCCTTGGAAATATCTTCAGCTGCAGCTGTTGCCTTCTGCTCGGTTTCAAACTGGTGGTAGCCAAACATCTTGCTTAGCTCTGGGTCAACAACCACATCAGCACCGGATACTGCATCGACAGCAACAATCCGAACCTGCCAATCTCCTCTGCGCGCAGTAGGCACCCATCCCTCAGCAATCCCGCGCTTAGCTCTATCGGCTTCAACCATTTTGGCCTGTTCCATATCTGCTAGAACTTGAATCTCATGCTGTAATGTATACTCAAGTGTGCTGTTTCTCAGTGGCCGGTTAGCCGCTTTAAACCGTTCTATCTCGGCAAACACCTCAGACTCTTTACCTTTGAAATACGCAGACGCTTTTGTAGAGCGATCAGTCTCGCGCCCTAGTATTGCAGCGTTGAGTGTTTCTATAAATTCAGTGGCGTTCTTCAGCGCTTCTTCAGTGTGCGACAGTGACCCATCACCCGCGACTGAAGCGTCAGCATTCCTAATCTCCATGTACTTGTCGCGCATGAGTTTCACAAACGCACGATCTTGGGAGTCCAACTTTTTCTTGTTATAAGACTTAGCCACGCGGAACATAGCCTGCTCCCACTGGCCCTCAGCCTTCGCAAGGTGGGATAGAACTTTGTCAATCTGCGCCTCTTTCATAGCGTCCAGCATTTCAAGATACATTTTGTACTCGACACTATCGGCAGTTATTCCGGGCACAGGCGCTACGTGGATAGTCCTCTCGACTATTTTAATATTCTCTTCGAGCATGTTCTTATACTCTAAGCGAATTTCTTCTTTGCGCTCGTCACTAGTGGCACCTTCCAGTGCTTTATCACGACGCGCTTCTATGCGCTTGCGGTCTGCCTCGGTCACAGGCTGCGGCTCTGGCTTTTTAAAGCTGTAGCCATTAGCAATCTCTTCAGGTGAGCGCCTACCCATAGCCGCAAGTTTCTCTATGTCTGCTACTTTCAGCTTAGCCTTACCACTAAGACCGTCGAGTATATGCAGCTTATTCAGCTGCCCCTCAGACGTGCCCCAAAAGCTCTCCCCTGCGTTAAACGTGATCATGTTGGCAGTGTGCACCTGCTCTTTGGTCTGGCCACCGAGTGGGAGTTTCATGTTGCCAATCTCTACTGCCCTGTTCAGCGTGAGGTTCATACCACGATAATACTTAAGCACCTTCTGGCGTGCCGTAGCTGTCATCTCTTCTAGTATTGTGTAGACGTGCTTCATCCCGAAGTTCTCACGGGCCTGATAGTTGACCAGTTTGAATGCGTTGAAGAACTTGTCTACACTCCCGAAGTTTTCCTTGGCCTTGGCTATGAGCTTTGGCAGTGCATCCAGTGCGTCGAGTGGGTTGTACCCAAATTCCTGTCGGACGGCTGCAGTAGCGCGGTTGGTGACACTCCATGAATTGCGGCTGAAGCGCCCTAGGTTACGTGGGTCGAACCCGCGCTCTACGTCCATCAACCGTTTCATAATGGCAGAGTTCTGCACCATCGTGCCAGCTGACGGGCCGTTGCGTGTGTAGCGGCGTGCCTGATCCAGCCAGTAGCGGGATGTGTCATCAGAGAATGTCATCCCAAATTTGTTTAGGAACGTCTTGATCTTGGAGAAGAAGCGAACAATGAGGCTCGAATCCAATGTCGCAGCCATGTCAGCCATGTACTCTTCGACTGCTTCAGCCTTTGACATCTTGCGGGCGTCCACTGCTGCGTCCACTGCCACCCGGAGGGCTTGCGGGCCGTTGCGATATAGATCCCCCAGGACAGAGGCCAGCTTGTCACCAGGGACTACTGCCCGGAATCCGTGGTGGCCGATGGCTTCGTGCGCAAGCACAAAGTTCAAGTGCTGTTTGCCCATAATCTGGTCGGAGAAAATAATGACCTCGCCCTTGCCGAACGAATAACCCGCCGCCGGAGCCGAGTCGAAATCGCCATCTCTTTCTGCGCTCGCGCGTGCGTGCAGATCAGGGTTGCGTGCTAGCATGTCAGCTTGGTTACGGTATACATGCAGCTTTATCTTAGCGCCTAGCTTGTTAACAAATGCCTTAGCGAGTAGGCGCGCTTCCCCCAGTGCCATTGCCTTCGCAGGCGTGCCGTCATTGCTCAGCATATCAGCAGTGGTGTCCCAGCTCGCGATAGAATAGCGGCCAGCCTTCGCGTTGGTTGATACGATCTGGATAGTGTCATCAGCTTGTCGCACGAAGTTGGGGGCCGTACCTTTGAAGTAGCTTTGCAGTGGCTCGTCACCCAGTAGGAACTGCATGCTAGCTCCCTTCTTCTTAGCTGTGAGCTTACCGACTACTGACTGTGGTGGGATGCTTGTAGCCCCTGACTCATTGAACTGCTGTATAGCGTCCGCGAGCATCTGGGAGCCAGCGAAGTCTGGGACTACCTGCGCCTGATCAACTATGATGTTATGCTCTGCCAAGCGGTCAATGGTTTTCTTATCAGCAACCAGCACGCCCTCACGGAACGCGCGGTTCAACAGGCCTACCTGCATCAGTGCTTCAAACGCTGGCTTGAGGGTTGATGCATCCTTATAGAATTTATAGTTCTCACCCATATGATCGAGCAATGCGTCGCCGTACTCAGTAGAGTTCTCATCCACCTCGTTCTGCAAGAACGCCAGTGCGCGCTCTTCACGGTTTTTATTGTCGTCAAAACTGGATGGTGTAAACGCATAGTCCATAATGGAAGACAGTGCGGTAACAGTTTCTCGGCGGTCCTGATTTTCGAGGGCAGTTGATATCATCCCGTCCAGCTCGGCATTCTCTCTACTGGTAGGGTCTTTACTGAGAATATCACTGGTCGGCACGACGCCATCCCGTTCAGCTTGCCTAGCTTGGCGCTCGGCAACAGTCTTCATGCTGTCATCCAGCTTCGCATCGGCCAGTGGTTTACTCTTGCCAGTACCTAGTGGGGTAGCTACCGGAGTAGCTTCTTCGAGATACTCCTCTTTCACTTCAGCCTTCGGCGCTGGCTTTGACTCAGCCTTAGCTGCTGCCTCAGCATTAGCTGCTGACTCAGCCT
>Ga0099851_1000214_pt1 | contig 23887 bp, 33 predicted proteins | sample CB_VirMetaG_6_FD_78176 | JGI IMG/M metagenome (GOLD analysis project Ga0099851, IMG submission 78176) | Freshwater to marine saline gradient viral communities from Chesapeake Bay - CB_1508_2 Viral MetaG | ecosystem: Environmental > Aquatic > Marine > Coastal | place: USA: Chesapeake Bay... | reverse complement strand
TTACCTTGGAAATGTGTTTGACGTTGCCAAAGTCTTCTAGCTTCCGCAGCTTGACCTGATAGAGCACGATTCCCTCTATCTGATATCTTAGTAACAGCGTCAGGAAACTTTCCTTCAGGAAGAACATCTTTAAAGTCTCGCACAAAAGCTTTTTGAAACCCTTGGTCAAACTGACTATATACACCAGTCTTAACAATTCGATTAGTAGCACGACTTAAAGCTTCTCTAGGGTCAATAAGTACATCATCACCTTGTAGAACTCGCATATCTACTCGGCTAACATTGTTCTTATAAACATCCTCTGCCATTCTATATTCTGAAACATAGTCTGTTAAGTTATCAATAGAAGCATTTCGAATCTCTGCAATTTCAAAGTCATCTCCTAAGTCCTTTAGAATCTGTTGTGCTAACATTTCAGCACCTGGCTTAGTAGAAGAAGTTCCTTTAGTTACAATGAAATCATTAATAGCAGTACCTGTAACAGGCTTACCATTATGCATTAACTTGCCTTCTTTAGGCTTAACACTTACAAAGAAACGGCTTTTATACTCTTTATGATAGTGACCTCCCATCTTAGTAACTACTTGATTAGGTAGTACGTCAAGATTAGAATCTTTAACTAGCATAAAATCAGAGCTGTTATTATCTTTTACAAGTTTACCTCGTAAGTTACCTTCCATTTTAACAAGCTTACGTCCATCCTCTGTATAGAAACTATCTTCACGAGCCTTATTACGTTTAACTGATACATAGTCATCAAGCTCAGGGTCATATACTTTAAGACCTTTAGTGTCTAGCTCTTTAGCAGCTTGAGGAGATAACTCTCGAATAGCTCCTTCGTAAACACCATTCTTATTAAAGTACCCTTTTTTGTAACCTTCTTTAAGAAGATTTTGTTTTACACCTGCATTAGTAATTTCATAGATAGTGTTTTGAGTATCACGCCAAGCTTTCTGCATAGTATCTAGAGCCTTGATATCCTTTTGAGGAAGGTCTCTAAACATTCTATTCAGTTGAGTTTCTGTTAGTAAATCTAAACCTTGTTTAGCTTGTTCACTAATTACTTGAGCTAAAGGTTTACTTAGTTTTTTATTTTGGTCAACTACTTTATTAAAGTTTTGTTGAACCTCTCTAGCAATACGTCCTGATTTAGGAGATAGAGAAGCACGAGACTTCTCAAACCATTTCGCAGCAAAGCCTGTACCAAATAACTGTTCACCTGCAAAGCTTCTATTTAAAGCTCTACCAACAAACTCACTACCTAGAACAGAAATCTCAGAGTCATCTAAGCGTTTGCCAAGTAAATCATCTCCTAGTAAGTCATACTGTTTATTAAAACGATATTCAACTACAAAGTTACGTCTGCCTACTTTAGTTTTCTCAAGCTCATCAATAGTAAACTCTTGCTTAGACTTTACATCTCGAATAATTACATTATTTTTAATTGCTTTACGTTCAGTTGCAATTCCTTGAGCCAAGTCAAAGCCAACCTCTTTTGCATCCATTTCGTCAGCTAATGTTTTTAATCGTTTAGCAGCTTCAATAGCAGCACCTTTAGAAGCAAAGGCATAATCAGGAGTTTGAGTAAAAGTCAAGCGACCTGTTAAGTAATTACCTAGCATTTGAATTTGTGAGTTAGCTGTATTTACAGATAATCCTGAAGCTTCTGCTACATCTATTCGTCTATTCCTATCTGCAATCCTAGCTTCACGTTTAACTAGAGAGTCATCAATAGCTGTTTCAAACACTAAGCGTTCTTGCATAGTCATGTCTTCAACACCTGAGAACTTGTCTAGACGAGTATTAATATCAGGAGTTACATCATCAGGAATATCATTGATATCATTAGGGAGAATATTTTCAGCAGCAATAGTCTCTTGATTTGTATTCATTCTATTTGCTTTTTTAGGGTCAGGGTCAGCAATAGCATCTGCTAACTCATCTCCAGCAGCTTTTGGATTTGCCTTAATGTTAATATCAGCTCCACCATTTGGAGTATGACGAAATTTTAAAGCTCTCTTTGCTGTAAAACCAGCAGGAATTAAAGTAGCAATAGCCTCTAAAGAGAACATAGCTTGCTCTCGATTCTTAAAAAGACCTTTTTCCACAGCTATATCAGCTAGACCAGTAATCTTTTCACCAACAAAACCTGCACCTGTATTAAGATAGGACTCATCAAAGTCTTCTCGAATACCTAATTTATCAGCCATCCAACGCAAGTTCCAGCCAGTTAAGTTCAAACCACCTTTAAGGAAAAACCCTTCTCCTAGACGCTCTTTTGCAGTACTGTTTTCTATCCAGTCTACTTCACCCTTAGTAACCTTTTGTTTAAGAGCATCATAGATACGAACACCAAAGTCAGCAGCTCCGCCAATACCCTCTACAATAAAGTTAGCTAAAGATATAACCTCACCACCAATATCTTCTAAAGCATCATCGGCATCATTTAAGTCCCTTGACTGAGAGGCTGTTTGTAGGTTTGCTTGTAAGTCATCTACACGGAGCTCTTGTGCTTCTTGTTCAACTGGAGTAGTACTATTATCACGAGAAGCTATTTGTATAGCATACTTATCTCGTAAGTCTGTACTTACAAAGCCTTCTCTATATTGTTGAAGCAACTGTATTTTTTGAACCTTAGGTACAGTCTCATCTTCAATAAGGTTTGCTATAATAAGTTTATTCTCAGAGTTCTGCTCTTCAACAAACTGATTTGTTGCGTTCTGTACAGCATCTGAATAGCCAGTTTCAACAAGGTCATCATGAACCTTATTAAACATATAGTCCATTTCTCCAGGTTCATAGGATTTAGCTGTAAAATAAGCTTTGTCTACAGCTTTTTTACTAGGCACTAATGCTTCGGTAGGAGCTGGTTGAGGAGCTAGTTGGTCTGTTGCTTTAAACATTAATACTCCTTAAGCTTTTTTTTCGATATCAAAGATATTACCAAAATTTCCTGGATTTACATTACTTGCTAGAGTTGCCATTTGATTCCATCCTGCAGCAGAGGCTGTAGCTTGTCCTGCTGTAGTTGCTTGTTGTGCTGCTGCAATATTATAACCTGATTGCTCTTGTGCAAAGCCTTGAGCTACACCAATGTTTCCAATGTTAGTTCCTAGTTGAGAAGCAATAGAACTAGAAGCTCCTGTAAATCCTGAAGTTCCTGCCATTCCTATACCACCTGCACCAGCTTGTCCTACAAGTTGTCCTTGACGAATACGAGCTTGACGTTGCTGTGCAATTCGTTCACGTTGTGCTTGTACTTGTGAATATCGAACTCGGCTTTCCTCTTGCTTTTGTTGAATTTGTGCTTGAGCAGAAGCTGCTCTAGATGCCCTTTTGCCTTGCTTTCTTTCTTGCATCATGCTATAGCCTTGGAAAGCTAATGAGGCAAGTGTACCTAAAGGACCTCCAAAAAATCCTGCTGCACTACCTACTACTTTAGCAACTGCTTTAACTGCTCCACCCATGTTATGTCTCCATTCTCATTAAAATTTGATAGCTTCCATCGTCCATTAAACACATATGTTTTACAACAGTTGCACCAAACATTTTATTAAATTTAACTGCTTTCATGTCTTCACAAAGTCCATAGACTTCGTTAATTCCTTTGGCTTTCAAGTCAGAAAGAACCATCTTAAATATTTTCATATATCGTTTGAACTCAGACTTGTTCCATGTTGTGCAATCTAAATGCATTACCCAAACACCTAGTACTTCATCCCAACGAAGCCTGATAAAGGCTCCTTCTTCTTCATAAAGACTTACTACTTCAGACATTTATACAATAGAGGCTGCTGTAACTGGAAGTGCCCATCCTAATAGTTTCATATCTTTTCCTGCTTCAGAGGTAATCTTTAAACTTAAAGTCTTTCCTGAACCTCTTACTTTGTTTTTTGTAACAATTACAGAGTCACCATTATCAAAAGGGTCAGATTCTCCTGAAGGCATATAGAATCTATTTAATCTATAAGCTTGAAACTCAGGTCCCCATTTACCACTATTAGTACTATTAGCCCAATTCCATTGAGCTTGTACTTTACAAGATGATTGATTATTAAGAATTAGTCCTGAGCCTGAGTCAGTATAGCCATCTTCAGTTTTCTTAAAGTAAAAGAATATATAAGGGACTTGTTTCTCTCTCATTAAATCACCAAAGAGTTCATAGCCTGTTATAATATAGCTACTATAGTCTGCTCCAGTATCATCCTCTTCAAACCAATCTACAAAGCCTGTATTTTTATATTTAGCAATAGTAAAACTTGTTCCACTAATAGTTAAGAAACTAAATAAAGCACTTCGATTAATTAGTAATGGTTCTGTAATAACTACTTGGTCAGTTGAAGTAACAATAACTCCATCTCCTCCTACCTCTACAGCAGTATCAATAGAGCTTACAGCATATCCAGGAACCTCTATGTAGTCTGCAGCAAAAGGAGAATTTGAAGCTAAGTCTGATATCTCATTTACATACCAAGCTTGCAGTGTTAAATCTAAAACTAATTCTTTATTATATTTATTAAGATAATTGACTTGAGTATAAGTATCTGAGTCATTATATAACCAGCGTACTCGGTTTTCTTTTTCATCATAAAAACCTTTACAATTATTCTTAGCTAAATCAGGAATCTCTAAAAACAATGACTGAATAGAAGTTAAAGAGATAGACTCTGCTTTAAATCGTCCACTAGCTGCTTCAGGAGTTAGTACATAAATACCTGCTTTAGACCAATAAATAAAGGTACCATTCACATTAACTACTGATTGCGGATTTAAAATACCATTCGTAGAAATCTTAGATGTCTGAAAAGATGTTGCAATAAATCCACCAGTATCTCCATAAACTTCCCATACACCATTCTCACAGAATACTAAAAGAGACGCTTGAGAAGCTGCAATCTTAACAATCTTAGTTGCTTCAGGGATTTGAATAGAGCCACCATCTGAGTCAATTAAGTCACTAATAGCTACATCAGTAGGGTCAGCCTCTTGGTAACATTTTCCTAAGTCATCATCTGATTGAATAACTCGAGTAAAGAAAATATATCCTGAATAGTTAGGAGAGTAAGCATCACCATTTACTACATTAGAAGATACACCTGAGTAGAAGACTCGTTGTGCATAGGAAGCTAGAGTAGTAATCGTACCTTGCTCTTGGTCTGTAGGCAGTCCAGTAGCATCTGATAGTCCTACCCTGTCTGCTCCACGATTGAATGCATCAATTATAAACGAACCTCTAGCTACTTGGAATTTAGAAGTTGAGTTTCTTTCCATTGTAGCAGGGTCAAACTTTTCATAGTTAGCACTAGCAGGATTACTTATTTTACCTAAAGTCCATACATCTGAGTTACTTGGATATACACCTAAGTCAGTAAAGGTCTGATTAATTGCATCAGCTCCACTTGTTGTAACAATAGATTCATTCCAGCCCTGATTACGAAGATTATACTTATGAGCCTGTGATAATGTAGCAGGTCTAATATCATTGTCTAAACCATCTTCTACTCCCCAAATATCTCGAACATAAATAATTTTATTTGTTTGAGTTACTGCTTCAGTAGAAGGAGTATAAGATAGAACTATTGGATAGTCTAAATCTGAAGAGACAATAATTAACTTGTTGTTAATAGTAGTAGTTTCAATATTACTTGTACTTAATCCTGTAATAGTAATAGGACTTCCACTATTTAATAGATTTCCACTTGGATTAGTTGTTAGTAAGTCAACAAACCAAAGTTTATTAATTATACGAACAACACCAATAGATACTGTTGTATCGCCACCTGGAGATTCCCATTTATGAAAAGATTGTTTGCCTGTAGCTAACTGTTCAGCAGTAAATCCTGTAGATACTTTTTCGTAAAGGTCTTCATAGTCTAAACCTAAACGTCTAGAACGCGAACCATCCCTATTAAGAACAAAGTTCTTTTCATCAAGTGAAGCATTCTCAGGAAATGTAAGAGGACTTGCCTCAGTTATCAATCCCTTGACAAAAGTGTTAAAGACCTTTTCAGTTTTAGCTGCCATTAGTCGTCCTTATGTTCAGCAACAAAGTCTTTAATAAACTCTTTTTTAACTTCCTTTTTCTTTGCTACTTCAGTTTGAACTTCTTTATTTGTTAATAAATAAGTATTAATAGCTAACTCAGCTATAGCCATAGAAGTATAAACACCTGAGAGTTCCTCAGGAAGTTTGCCACCTTCTTTAAGTCGAATACGCACATGAGCCGTTGATGGCTCTATGTATGCTTCTATTGTTTTATTGCCTGGTGTTTTAAATTCACTCATGCTTATACCTTTTTCTTTTTACTTTTACCTGCCTTAGATAAGGCAATAGCCACAGCTTGTTTCTGAGGCTTACCATGTTTTATTTCTGTTCTAATGTTAGAAGAGATAACTTTCTTCGAACTTCCTTTTTTTAAAGGCATTACTTCTTCATCACTTTCTTTTTCATAGTCATAGGTTTACCATAACCACTTTTTGCATCTTTGTTTTTAGGTTTCTTTTTCGCTGTCATTTTAGCAACTGGTGATTTATACATCATGTTATTTACTCCTAGGTTTAAGTTTAGATTGAAGGTGTTTAAATGGATTAGCTACTTTCTTTTTTGCTTTTCCATATTGTTGAGCATTAACAAAAGCTTTGGTGTTAGAGGTTAGCATTAGTCTTTTCTCCTAGAAAAAGAACTTCCTTTAGTACGACCATAGTTTCCATAGGTAATACCATTCTTAAGTCGCCAAGCATCTTGAGACATTCTACGCTTTTGTGATACAGACTGTTGTTCAGCTTTTTGGTTAGCCATTTGTTTTAATGTTAAGAAAGCTGTTGACTTAGCTTCTGAAAGCAAATAACTAAACATTTGTACTGGAAGGTCAGGAGTAAATAAGTCTGTTAAAGAAAATGTAACGGAACGCTTACCATAGCCTTGTGTACTATCTTCAGTTAAGTTTGTTTCTTTTACTGAGTCATATGCGTCAAATACTAAGTTCTCATCATCAAAGGATGTAAAGTATTTAGGACCTCTGTCATTATAAACATTAATTCGAATATCACTAGAGTCTTGTACAACTAAGATATCTGAAGCAGAACTATCTCTACTATCTGTTATTTGTAAGAAGTCTTCAGGATTCTTATACTCTATTTTCTCATACTTATTTTTAATATCAGATAGTTTTTTATTATTGTACTTAATCCACTTTAAATCAATAATATCTTCAGGTAGTTTCATGTGTGTAGGTCTTGCAGTACCTCCTACAGCATTAACTTGAAACATTTCATAAAGAAAAGGAAAGTCTCTACCATCAATAATATTATAGTAAGTAGTTTTAATAATTGTTGCTACTTGAAGAGCCTCTTGAGTATCTGTGATACTGTTTACTTCATCTGAATCCATATCAGATAAAATGTTTTGGGTCATTTCAAGTAGTGTCATCTTAGCCATAATAATATCCTATGATAAATACAAGGCTTGTAACCCTGCTTCAGTAACTGTTATATTTGTAGAACTTGAAGTACCATCACCTGCAGCATATATAGCAAGTTCTTGACCTGCTGTTGCTGTTACTATTCCAGATGCGGATACTGCTACTTGGTCTGCTCCGTTAGTAAACTTAGCTATTTGAAACAATCTTGTTGAAAGTACTCCATCTAAACTATACTTAAATTTATAGGCACTTCCTGTAGAAACAGAGGCTGTTGTAAAGTTAGCCCAAAAACTAATGTAGTAATTACCTGCTTTCTCTAAATTGATATGTCCACTTCCTGCAGTAGTTGTTAGAACATTAGTAACTCCTGCTGTCCACTCACCTACAGGGTTTAGTAAAGTATAAGCACTAGCGGCAGCTAAAGTATGTACTGTCGTACCTCCTGCAATATATATCTCTGCAATAGGATGGTCTGTAGGAGAAGCCCAGGAGCCTCCACCTGCACCATCAGATATAAATACTTGTCCATCTAAAGCAGTATCTTGACCTTCTACAGGATAGGTCCAAGAACCTCCTCCTGCTCCATCTGCAATAAATACGTGCCCATCAAGAGCTGATGGAAAACCTGCTAAAGGTGCTGGTACTGTCCAAACGCCTGAGCCACTTCCGTTTGCTACATAAATGCTATTGCTTGCAGCAGTCGCTACTCCCTTGGGCTCATGAATATCAGGGTCAGCAATAATATTATGTTGAATTGTCATTCTAAATTCCTTGTATTAAATTAGGGAAGGAAGGCACTTCCGAGAAAAAGTACCCTCCTTCGAGGTCTTACTTGTTGTAAACGTATTTCACAATTACACGACCAGCACCTGTTAATAAGTCTGTGTCAGTACCTGCAACAACTAGTTCACCTGCTGCAGCACCAATGCCTTTATTAACTAAATCACCAGCACCAACAATGCGACTATTTTCCACAAGAATAGCTGTTTGAGTAGCATCAGTAGCAGCAATTAAACCATCAGCATCAATAGCATCACCTGCTGCTGTATATAAGCCAACTACTAAATCAGTTGTTGTAGATGTAGATGTAAATGCTGTATCTACAATTAATTCTGCAGAAACAATAGTAGCATTTGCAGGAACTACTTGTTGTAGATTATTAGAACCATATGTTGGAAGATTGTTGTAATCAAAATCCCATACAGCCCATTTATACAAGTCATCACAAGCACCTGCACCTAATGAACCATCAGTAGTTCTAACTCCGTAGTGGTTTGCAACGCCACGTTTTGCATCAATTTCAAATCCCATAATAATCTCCTAGTAATTTGATGGATGAGTTAGAATAACACCTAGAGTATCTACCCTTTGTGCACCAAAGCCGAAACGAGAAGTTACTTGGAACTTATCAGAACGAGTTTCTTCATCACGCCAACCTTCAGTTTGCGGAGCACGTCTCCATGCATGCATAACTGGTTTACATGAGTCATCGGCAATACACATAAATACGTTAGCCTTATCACCAATAGCTGCTGTTTCAGATGTCAAGCCATAGCCTGAAGCATCAATAGCTTCTGCAGCAGTCAATGTAGGTAAGAAGTTAGATGTGTAGATATCCCAACCAAAAATGTTTTTAACGAACTTATGGTCTTTTGCAAAACCTTCAGTAACGATACCTTCAAACATTGGGTTGTTAGAAACGCTAACTAAATTAGAGATACTATTTAGACTAGCTTCAACAACTGGGTCAACGATAGCAATACGACCACTAGCAGGAGCATTAGCTTTATCGAAAGCAAGTTTCATAGAGATAAAGTCTTGTAGTGTGACAGTGCGTGCATTAGATGCAGCAGAACCAACCCAACGATGTGGACGACCGTTTACTAAGTTTACACCTGCTGCTGTTTGAGCAAGGTTTGCTACTGATAAGAAACGTGATTCGTGGTTTTCACCAAGAGCACGAGTAGATTCCATAGCACGCATAGCCATTAATGAATCAACTTGTGAACCATCTTCACGCAAGTCATCTGAAACTTTCCATGCATCACCAACATAATCAGTAATTGTAAGTTGTAATGTACCTGTATCAATAGGTGAGTAGTTTAAAGGTGTATCTTCAGCAGCATCTTGAATTGTTACAGAACCAACTGTTTTGATGTTTAAAGTTGTACCTGAACCGAAGTCAGATACATCTCGCCACATGCCTTCAGGCAACAGGTAATCATGTAAGTTTTCAAGGATGAACTGAGAATACTGTTGAGCTTCAATAAAAGCTGTAGTATTTCCTGTTAATTGTGACATTTAAGTCTCCTTAGTTATATTTAGATTTTACTTTTTCGCCAGCAGCTTTCCAAGCGTTTACTAAGTCTTTAGTACTCGCTCCGCGTGGAACTCTAGCAGATAATTCATCTGTTGGATTTCCTCGTAAAGATTGAGTATTTACAGTACCAGTTGGTTTAGCAATTGTAGTAGCTGTTTTACCATCTAGTCCTGCCAGTCTTAGAACCGCACTTGGGGAAGTAGCAGCTAAGTTATTTAATTGCAGAACAGTTAATCCATTATCTTTAGCAATTTGGTCATATGCTGTTTGTGCACTATCGCCAAACTTCTCAGTAAACTTATTAGCTACTGAAGAAGCATTTTGTTTTGCACTTTGTTGCATCTCACGCTTTTCTAAAGTTTGTGAAACTAATTGTTCTAATCTATCTGTATCTAATTCAGGCGACTGTGCAGTCCGCTCAGGCTGAACGCCAGACTTTATTTCATCAAGAAGTTCTTCAGTGGTTCGTCTCTTAGATAGTTCTTCTTTTACAGCAGCCAACTCTTGTTCTAATGTGGATATATGCTGTTGTGCATGAGGAACTGATTTAAGAGCATCTTCTGCACTCTTATACTTCTTACCCTCGCCTACAAACTCTTGAGCTTCGGTCGGAATTTCAAATTTTGTTGTTGAGGTACCTACTACAGGAGCTTCGTTAGTACTAGGCTCTGTTTGTTCGTTTAATGTTTCTTCACTCATTATTGCTCTCCTTGGTCAGGTATGAGATTTAGAACCTTTGTAAATGCTTTTTGTAATCCAAGTTGATAGGCTTGTAACTCAGACCATGCAGGATGAGAAAAATTAGACTCATCCATACATTTTCTTTGTGACAGTTCTATCTGCTCTTTAAAATACTTGTTAAGTTCTTCAAAGACCTGATTCTTGGTCAGACTCCTAGCCTTTTCTGATTTTAAATCCATAGTTTAGTTAAATTTCTAGTTATTATCAAAGATATAATTATATAATTTATTATTAAAGATTATTAATTACTTTATTATAAATAATATTATATCACAGATTTATAAAAAAGTCAAGTGTTATTATACTTGAGGCATTTCTTCAGGAGGAAGTTGTGCTACTTCATTACCTAAAGCTTGCTCTTGTTGTCCTAACATCTGCTCTTCCATGCCTGGTTGTGCTTGCTCTGCTTGAATACTTGCTTGAATTTGCTGTTGTAACTTAGCTGTTTCTCCTTGTTCAAATAAAGCTGCATTGTCTTTAATAAACTCATACTGTTCAAAGCCCATATACTCTTCTACCATACCTGCTAATCGTTTAGCTGAAATATGCGGAGAGATTAATTGTCCCATAGGGCTGTTAAATAAGCCTATCATGTTCTGAACTAACTGTGCTCTAGCTGCATAATGTCGAGCTCCTATTGGACGCAATCTACCTCGTGCAGTAATATCTTCTTTAGTAATAGTCATAAAGTCTTGTACACCAATATCATCATCAATAGTTCGAGCTACCTCTGCAACATCTAAGTTACGTTTAGACATCTCTAACATTGTATTGAGTACTGGTTCTAAAAACTCAACTTCAAACTTATTAATTTTATGTTGGAAAATCCGTGAAGCAGCATTACTTAATTGTTGTACTTCAAAAGCTGTCTTCTCACCAGGAGTTCGGAAACCCATAGCTTCTTTAGGAGCACCTGCCATCTCTTCCATAATACTTAATAACACAGCAATCTCATTATTTACTTGGAACGCTGCTGCATTAGGAGGCATAGCTTCTACATCGCCATCTTCAGGAATGTGAATCGTAGCTTCAGGATGCCATTCAAATGGTTCTACATCACCTTTAATTTTTAATGGTGGATGAATAGTCATATCAAGAGCATCTGCTTTTAAGTTCTCTAGATGGTCAACACGGTACTGTAAACCTACTAAGTTATCTAAAGGTCCCATACAATAAAGGTTATCAGGACGACTTCTCCAACCTACATGGTGTTTGTTATCTCTTCGTAAATAAGAAGGATTCTCAACATTGCGAATAACATAACTTCTATCAATAATAGTAATGATACGTCTTTCTAAAAGCTCATCATTAATCTCATCATAGATATCACCTTCAAACTCAATAATCTCAACTAATCCTGATTGGTAATACTCTTGCAATGAACCAAAGCCATCAACCATAAAAGCTTCTGCTTTGTTTACATCTTCCTGTTTAAATGCTGTAATTGCTCTACGGAAGTCCATAGCACTCTTAAAAGCTTCTTCATCATAGTTAAGGTCAGGACGATATTTAAAGTCCTTCTTAAGTTCTCCAACTGATTTAACATAGCGAGTAAACTTTGGAGAGTCTGCAAATGTACTTGCTGTAGGATTAAATACAATATCAAAAGGAGATAGACGAACTAACTTAGGACCTCTATAAGTAATTACTTCTTCACCATCAAAAGGGTCAATATGACGTTCATCAGCAAATACTACCTCACCAAAAGTATTTCCATAGTCAATATAATCGTAAAGTAATTGTGAAACAGTTTCTCTAAAGTTAGATTCTTTTAACTTCGTTTTAAGATAAGACTCAATAGCTTTACGTTTCTTTTTAGTAGAATCTTTAAGATTAGAACCTTCCCACTTCATCCAGTTGTCATTAGGAAAAAGAGCATCTAAATAGTTAGCATGCAAGTTATCTCTAATCTGTGTAAGCTTAGGTAATGTAGTCTTATTCTTCCACGGAAGCTTAGAGTTTGTTGTTTTAGTTGTATCTGTTGCAAAAAGATAGTTCCGAAGTTCTCTCCATTCTGCTTCTTTTTCACTTCGTTGTATCCACCAATTATTATAAAGATGTGATAGTTGTTTTGCTAAACCATCTCGTTCTTCAAACATTTGTCTAATTTGTGCTATTTTACCTGCCATTTACTTTTCCTTTAATAAGATACACCGCCAAAGCGAGAGTGTGACATAACATTTTTGTTTACTTGAAATGCTCCTGACCTTTGTTTAGGTATAATAGCAATCGAGATTGCGTTAGATAAAGCATCCTTAATATCATCATGAGGAGGATGAACCATTACTAGTTCTTCTTCTAATGCTTGACAATTACCACCTTTATAATGCCATATTTGCAAGTTATCATACTTAGGTTCAAGTACTGCACTAACCCTTTCAAACTTATCACCTAAACTTCGTGTTGGTCTAAATTCATCTATTGACAAAGGAATACCATTAGGTTTAAGATAACTTTCTTTTAATTCACGAACAATTGTTTGTTGTGCAACAGTAGTCTCAGCCCTTAACTTCCTAAAACCCCACTTTTGCCAAGCTTGAACAATATGGTCATAGTAATCTACAATCCGTTCTGTTTTAAATCTATCTATGTCAAGTACATAAAAGTTTCCTAAAGAGTCAACTCCTACAGTTACAAGTGCTGTAAAGTCAGCCTTCTTTCTTAATGAAAACGCAAAGTCAATTGCTGCATAAACATTAAGTTTTCTATCTTTCATATACCAATCACCTTCTCTATTTGTAAGAAGACTTCTTTCATAATATTGAAAGTTATTAGAATCAATCCTTGCTGTTTCTGTGCTATTAGGATTATTATAGTATTGAGCATAGAATTGAGTATTATCTACATACTTAGCTTTAATTCGGGCTAACTCTTTAGAATCAAATCCAAATTGTTTACCATCTGCTCTTGTTTGCTTTGCCCATAAGAACTCACCATCAGTCTCTACTACTCTTTGAAATAGTTCATATACAGCTTCTTCTGATTCTAGTTCTCCATCATCTCCATACAAACTTTCTTGCATGTTAATCATCGTATCGTAAATATCACGAGGATGATATCTAGTACCTACTACCCATTCAAATGCACCAGGATTCTCAATAGAAGCTAGTTGTGAATAAGCTGAAGCTACTTTTTCTCTACCATCTTGTGTATATGCATTGCCAGGAACGACAATATCGTCCAAAATGACAACATCAGCATGAAAGCCAGTAGTATTACTAGTAAGACCAACAGCTTTACAAGTTGCATCTCGAATACCCTCCAATTTACGTTGAGGATGGTCTACAGCAATCTCAGCAACTGCCCACTTTTCTCGTTTACCTTCCTCAGGATGAATCATATCAGACCAATATCTACGATAAATACTAGAATCAATAATTTGTTTAATAGCATACAATTGCTTTTCTGCTAAGTCAGCAGTAGCAGATACATAAAGTACTGTAGTTTCAGGATGTTTAGTAATATGCCAAGCAGTCCTGTATGCTATAAGCTTACTTTTCATGTGTCCACGAGGCAGCAGGACAAGCTGATTGTGTTTAGCCTCACTACGACCCCACCATTGAATTACCTCTTCATGTATAGCACCTAACATTAAATGTGGAGCTAATAATTTAATAAAGACTAAGAGGTCTGATTCAGCAGCCTGTCTTATTTCATCTATTTTACTCATGCTCTGTATTTTTTAACTTTCTTAGCTACACTTTTAGGTTGAGCTACAAATTGTTTGCCTTGCTTAGTTCCTTTTGCTTTAGCTTGATTCGTAGCTTTTTTTTCTGCAGGACTTAAAGAATCCCAAGCAGCCTTAGGTAAATAACGTCTTTTACCTTCGCTAGGCTTACCACTAGAAGTAGTCCATTCTTGTGCAGTCCATTTTTTTAAGCTTTTCTGTGATTTAGCAAGAGCCATTATTTATAACCTCCACCTGCTTTTTTATATTCACTAGCAAGTAATTGAGCTTTACGAGCAGACCATTGACCAGGATTACCTCCTTTACTACCAGCTTTAATCTTATTAAAAAGATTTTTACGCATAGTAGGTTTAGTATAGTTACCTGCTTTATTTACTGTACTTTTCGCTTTAGCTACCATTTTACTTTATCTGCCCAGTAAGCTGCTGACATTTTGCCTTTAGCAATATTTTTAGCATGTCGAGCTTTAAATGATTTTTGTCTTGCTTTTTCAGAAGAAGTCTTAGGATTAGCTCCAGCTCCACTAACACCTTGTTGACCAAAGCGAATAAGTTTTACCTTATCTCCTTCTTTAGCTAACACTGCATGAGATTTACTTCCACTTGGAGTTTTCTTAGGTTTGTTATAACCTGAAAACTTTTCACCTCGATAATCAATAGTCATACGCTTCTACTCCATTCTTTGTTATTGCAAATATTTGTCGTCTTGCTTTCTTTCCTTCTTCAGGAAATCCTATATGAATCCATGAATTAAACTCATAAATTAATTGGTCAAATTCTATGCCTGAGTTAGCAATAGTACGCATAACATCATTAACTGTACCATAACCAGGACAAGTAAAATCTGCCGCTAGTCCTTTAACGTGATAGGAACCATCTTTGGAACGAACAGAACGATTGAGTTCAATACAGCGATACCCACTAGAAATTCGTATAGCATTACCATCGAGTTTTGTACGAACATTTTCTAATCCTTTTGCAAGTATTTGAAGATTCTTTAATGCTTCTTCTGTTGGTGTATTATCTATATCTAATCTTATTGCAGTATTACTTGCTGTAAACTCAGCTAATGTAAAATGAGGAGTCATTACTTAGTTACACCCTTTATTTTTTCAAATGTTCTTAAACCTGCCATACCTAACATTCCGAAGGTAAGCTCCATTAAAATCTCTGAATCAATCTTAGGTAGCTCTGTTTCAATACCATTTAAGTAAAGCATCCAGTCAGCCATAGGGTATCCTATAAATAACCAAAAGAAACCAAAAGCACAACTCCAACCAATAGCTGGTCTCCAACCACTTACAAAAAGATTACTATTAGCTGCTTCTACTTTGTTTACGTCAATCTGTGCAAGATTTAATTGATTCGCATTCTCAATAAGAGTCTTCTCAATCTCTTGCTTTGCTTTTTCTGCTCCTACTTTATCAGGAACAACTTTGTCAATTACTGTAGAAATTAAAGGTATTAAAAGATTTAACATTATACTTCCTCGCTAATGAGACTTTTCCAAGCTTTTTTTAACCTTAGGTTTGCTTTTACTAGGCTCCTCTTCAAAGAGTCTACGCTTACTATCAATTTGCTGCGTATAATAAGTTCCCATAGAACTATGGTACCAGTCACCCATATAAAATAAATCATCAATAAATTCTCCTGAATGAAATTTGTGGATTGCTATTTTAAGATTAGTAAAAATAATGCACCTATCCCTGCTGACATCACTGTCATTACTGACCAAATAGCCTTCATCATTAAGCGTTCTAATTTGTCTAACCTCATGTGTATAGCTTCATATCTTAAAGCACATATCTCTTCATGAGAGTGTAGCTTTTCATGTACTTGCGTTGCAGTTGTTGCCATTAAATATCCTCATATATTAATTTTGCCCACTTAGCTGCATCTTTATCAGTTACATGATAATTTACATCTATTGGATTTTCAAATAAAACATCTGTATCTTCATACTTACTACTACTTACAGTGTCCATCCATATTGTTATATCAGCATTGAAAATAGTTCTCATCTCTGCTGTTGGTGCTATAAAATCAGTTATACTATCTTTAGGTATATCTGATAATTTTTTTAATCTTTTAGCCTGGCGAAGTCTACCTTCTGTGGTAAAATCCCAATCATTACATAAAGCTCTTATTTCATCTGCATTGATTCTTGTATAACCTAGATACTTATTTAATCTATTAGCTAGAGTTGTTTTTCCTGAACCTGATAATCCAAATATTAGTATTTTCATATTAGTATATAAAAGAAGGTAATAGACCTTTAGAACCATAAGATTCATAACACCAATCTAGTAAGTCTTTATTAAAAGGACGATAAGGTTCTATTATTCTAATTTTATCTTTTTTAAGAACTAAGTCTAAGTTAATAGGGGCATCTTTGTGCAAAAAACCTGCTGCTTTTACATGATAATCAATACCAGTATATATATAAGGAATTTTTAAAAAAGCACATATTTTTTCTAATACATAGTGTTTATTTTTAAATAACTCTTCACAATCAATAAATATTGTATCTTCTGAATCAAAAGCATAATACATTCTATCTGCCCATAAATAAGCTTTTTCTGCAACTATTTGTCCAAGAGGATAAACATGCTTTGTAGACTTTGTATGTAAATCTTGTAGTATTATGTCTCTTTGAAACTCTAAACCTCTTTGATTATTAGCATGCTTAACTAAATGAGGATAAAGTTTATTATAGATAAAAATCTTTTTACCTTTTAGTTTAGGCATTAAACTACAGTAAGCACTTGAGTACTTTACAATACTACCTTTAGGTTGGTGAGCCTCTATATAAAATAATTTATCATCCACATTGCATAACTGATGTGACCAATTAGGTTCAGCATAAGAAGGTAAAGATTTACTTAACAAAGCACTTAATAAAGTACTGCCACAATGAGAAGTATGAAATATACTATACATTAGCTAACCTCATTTTAAATGCTAACGTAACTCTTAAACCTTTAAAATTTTTACTTAAAGGTGTAGCATGATGAAAGATATTATTCTGAAAGTAAATTGCAGCTTTAGGTTTAAAAGCTACAGTAGCTACTTCATCATCTGCTACAAAAGCAGTACCTCCACCAAACTCAGATTTCCATACATCGTTACAGTATACTAAAAAAGTTCTACCATTAGGGTCTTTTGAGTCTTGATGAGGAGTACCCTGACTACATGCTGTATGACCATTTAAATAGACTCTTTCTAATATTAATTCATCATTAGTAAGCTCTTTAATTTTATTGAATAAGTATTCGTTAAAAAACTTATCAGTTTCTAAATCATCATATCTCCAAAAATAATTTGGATTATTTTCTGCTGATGAGTGACCCCAAATCCAACCTTTAGACATAGCTATATTATTAATATAGTCCATATCTGAAGTATTTAAAAACTCATTATACTTTATTAACACAAGTCAGACTCCAAAAATTTAGTAATGGAATATTTACCCATACTTGAAAAAGCTTTATCTTCTTTTGTTGTTATTAGTTTAGTAGAAGCATGATATAAACAACTTTTAAAAAACACTACTCTATTAGGTTTAATTTCAATAGTGTAATCAAAGTCTTTAAAGTGTAAATCGCCACCTGTAAAAGCTTTTGGTTCTTTATAAAAGTAACTTATCATTGTATATCTAGAAGTATCTATATGGCTAAAGTACTCTTCTGTATCATTATAATATCTTAGCTTTGTACTACTTTTATTTAAACTTGGTACATCGCCATATAAATAATTTAAATTTGAAATTTCTTCTAACAAATTAGGATTAAATATTTTATTAGTAATTGTAAGTATATCAGAGTAACTTTCTTCTTTATAAATATCACCTAAAAAGATACCATGTCCATTTGATAGCGGAGTAGCAGATAAGCTGCTCTCTGCCGTTCCTAAGTCTTTACCTGACTTTACCATTCTGTTAGGAGAAGTAAGATACTCCATCTCTTTCCAAAGTAATTCTAACTCTTCTTCTGAGTAAAAATTATCTATAATTGCATGTGGAAAAGGTGTCTTCTTTAAATTAACCTCTACCATAACTATACAACAGAAGTTGCTTTAGCTGCTTCTTTTTCTAAACGTTCTGCTTCTTCTAATGCTTCTAATGCTAGACGTTCTGCTTCTAGTTTTTTCTCTAATTCTATAAAAGCTTGTTCTTCATCATAAGCTTTTTGCCATGCTAGTAAACAATCTTCTGCCCAAGAAGGTAGCATTGAAATAGGTTGAGGTTGAGTTTCTTCATCATTATATTCAATCCATCCTGTAGTATCTTTCCATTGTAAGGCATGAATATCTGCAGGTATAAAAAATAAATCTAATCCCATATAAGATATATTATCTTTATATACAGCATTATCATCTTTAATTATGGTTACTTTCATTTAATTTCCTTTAATAAGTTTAGGTTCACTTTTGTTTGTATTTAGCTCTAGTTTTTTTATTAAAATCTGTGTATTTTTATCATTTGCCTTTACCATTTCATTTCTAAATGATTCAATTGCAGCTCCTGATTCTAGATTAACTTTATTATTTTCAATAAGCAACATAGGTATCCAATTAATTGCACAGTCTCCATCATCTACTGATTGTCCTGTTTGAGGGTCTTTACCTCTAAGCTTAACCCAAAAGTTACATGCAACTAACTTACCATCTTTTATTGCTCCATCTTCTATACACTCATCTTTTATTAAAGGGCAATATTTAACTTTCTGAGTTGCCATTCATCATCCTTCTTTTTAAATTAGTTACTTTATTTAAACTTTTCCTACTTATCTTTTGTCTTTCAGAAAGAAGTTTTACATTTTTTCTAATAGCACATCCAATAAGTTTGTTAGTATCTAAAGTTTTTATAGCAAAGACACATCCTTCACAACATTCAGGAAAAGTCCTATTTTTAACAAGAGGACATATTATATCTACTTCTTTTTGCATTAGTCTTTACTTGCTATAATAAAATCGTAGTACTTAATACTTGTAGCTAATGAGTGGGTATGCGAACCTCCACTACCAGCAGCTCCTGTAGTACCACCAGTAAGTAAGCTCCTATAAGCTGCTTGAAAAGCTCCTGTACCTTCCCCACTTCTTAGTGCCTGCATTGCTGCGTATGGTACTTGATAGGTATGAGTATGGCTTGGAATCTGTGCTGTACTCAATGTAGTAGCACCAGTAGTAGTAGAAGCATTAAAAGTACTAAATGCTGTTGAACCACCTGAAGATACTGTTCCAGTAACTGTTCTTAAAAGAGCATCATTAATAGCTGCTGTTGTATCTTTAGTCCATCCAGTAGGAGCTGCTGTTTGGTTAAAAGCCATTCTAGTACCTGAATCAAAACCACCTCCTGCATCAGCCCAAGTCATTGTTCCATCTCCATCTGAAGATAAGAACTGACCTGCTGTACCATTTCCAGTAACGTTTATTTCAGAAGCTCCAACAGCATTTGCTGCAATTTGAGTTGCAGTAATTGTATCATTAGCAAGTTTATCACCAGTAATTGTAGCAGCAGTAATCTTATCTGCGGTAACTGCATTAGTAGCTAACTCAGTAGTACCTACAGCTCCTGCAGCAATTTGAGCATTAGAAGCTGTACCTGTTAAGTCTCCACCCATTGTTGGGTCAGCAGAGATAGTTGTCCAAGTAAATGAACCATCACCATCAGAGCCTAAGTATTGTCCAGCAGTTCCATTACCTGTTACATTAAGTTCATCTGCAGTTACTGCGTTAGCAGCAATTTTAGCTGAAGTAACAGCATTTGTATCTATTTGTGCAGCACCTACTGTACTTAATGTAGCAAGAGCTCCAAGACCTAAAGAGGTTCTTGCAGTTGCTCCTGTTTCTGCTACCCAGTTAGCACCATCACCTACAATAAAGTTACTATCGGTTGGTGTAAGGGCTGCAATATCATCTAGTCCTGCATCCCATGCTTGTACACTAGTACCAATAGCTCCTGATAAAAGAGTAGCAACATCTACAGCAAAAACATTACCTGTTAGTGTTAAACCAAATCCTGCAGCATAAGTACCTGCACCTGCAAACTGTACCCATGTTTGACCAGTAAAGTCTGTTAGTGCATAGTTAGTTTGAGTCCAACCAGTAGCACCATATACAGTACCTTCTACAATAAAGATTGTAGCACCTTCTAATTCTGTATAAGCATCTGCATCAGTAGGTCGTGTTAATGTGTAGTTAGCTCCATCATCATTATACTGATAGATACCATTTTCTGAATCTGTTGACTGTCCTGTTAATAAGATTCGATAGCCATCATCTGCAGTAACTAATGCAGCATGACTATCAATAACTAAAGTACCTGTAGTGCCTGATAAAGCAATATTTGAATCTTCTAATAAGTTAGCTTGAGCTTTCCAAACTAAACCAGTAACAGCATTATCTACATAATCTTTAGTGGCAACTTCATTTCCTGTTGTAGGAGAAGCCATACCAACAATAGAACCACCAGTAATAGTAACATTGTTAGCATTTTGAGAAGCTATAGAACCTAAGTTTGCTACATCAGCAGGAGTGTATGTTAAAGCATTTGTAACATCAGCACTAGAAAGTGTTACAGCTCCATCTCTTGTATTGAATGATAGTACTGTACCTGAGGCAGAGAAAGCGGCTTGTTGCCAAGCTGCACCATCCCAAATATAAAGCTGTTCAGTTACTGAATCGTAATAAAGAGCTCCAGTAGTAGTTGTTGTAGGAGCACTTGATTGTACACCTAAGTACTGTTCACCAAATAAGTTTACTGGGTCAATATTAGCTGCAACTGTATTAACATTAGTTATGTTAGTACCCACAGCAGTAACAGCAGTATTTGCTGCAGCGACTGTATTAATATTAGAAGAGTTTCCTGCTACTGTATTAATGTTTGCTTCATTACCAGCTACTGAAGTTACATTAGCACTATTAGTTGCTACTGTAGTAACATTACCACTAATACCTGCAACAGTTGTAACATTGCCAGCTACACCAGCTACAGTTGTTACATCAGCAGCAATAGCACCAACATCTGCAATCTCTGTTTCAATTGCCAAAATATCTGTCATCTCTGTTTCTAATCCTGCAACAGCAGTAACGTCAGTTGAAACAGAAGCTACAGTAGAAACTGCTGCTGAAATACCAGCAACTGTTCCAATATCAGTAGCATCACCAGCAACTAAATTAATATTTGTTTCATTTGCATCAACAGCAATAACATTTGCAATATTAGTACCTACTAAAACTACTTCAGCTATGTTTGTAGCAACAGTACTAATATCTGTATTATTTCCTGCAACTGAGGTTACATCTGTATCAATAGCTGCCACTGCAGAAACACTAATATCGATTGCTGCAACTGCAGAGATATCCGTAGCGTTACCTACTGCTGAAGTTACATCTGCAGCAATGTTTGCAACAGTACTTACGTCTGTGTCAATTGCAGCTACGGCAGAAACATCAGCAATGTTATCTGCTACTATGTCTACTTGAGCAACTTCTGCTGTAGTAAGAGCAGTAGCTAACCAAGCTGTTGTTCCAAGGTCATAAACATACATTCTATTAAGAACTGTATCAAAATAGAGAGCACCATCTTGTAAAGCATTACCATCATTGTCAAGCGTAGGAGCTGAGGATTTAGCACCCAAGTATGTGTCATCAAAGTTATCAAGGTAACCTGCTGCGGCTAATTCAGAGGCTAGTGCTGCTGCGGCAGAGGCTGCCGATGCTACTGCACTTGCTGCAGAGGCTGTAGCTGAGGTAGCTGCTTCACCTACTTTAGTAGTGAGGTCAACTCCTGCAACTGTAATCGTATCAGTATCTAGAGCACTAACGTTACTAATAGCGTTATTGTTCATATCAATTTCAGTTTCTAAAGTATTAGGTTCCCCTACAGGATTATCCCTGTAAAGAACCTTACCTTGTAGTTCAGCTTCTAATTGTGCAAAAGCATTATTAATTGAAGTAGCTGACGAGTAGCCTGCTACAATAGTGGGTAGTGTGATTTTAGCCATTTAGTTTTTTCCTCTTTGCCTCTTTAGTTAAGTTTGTTTTAGCAGAAACAACTCTAAGGTTCTTCTTGCTATTGTTTAATGCATTGTTATCAATATGGTCAACGTGCCTAGAGTCTCCAACTTTGAGTTGCATTTCATGTCGTGCTTTGTTTCTCATAGAACGCTTCTTCTTACGTTCAGCCGTCTCTAAAAGTCTTTCTTTAGTGTAATCTCGTTGTCCTTTTTTAGGACCTGATTTAATAACGTATGGCATTAGCGTGCTCCTCTAGCAAGCATCACGGATAAAGATACTCAACACCATTAGTGTCGAAGTATTCCTTCATTAAGTCATTTAAAGATTTTTTAGAAGAGCTTAAATCTGTTTGCAATGCTACTTTAAGACCCTCATTGTATTGTGTAGGATAGCCTTTAGTTGCACAGTATGCAATAAATGTGTCATTGTTTGGAAATTTTAACATTACTTACCACCCTCTATAAGTTTAAGTCCTATACGAGCCATGTCAGATTCTAACTCTGCAGAAGCTCCTGCTTGTATCTTACGTTCTCTTTCTACTTCTTCTTTAGAAGGTCTACCTTTTTTAGATACATAGCCTTTCTCAGCTAAATACTTTGCAGCACTTACACCTTTAGCATCGTTATCACGAGCAGCTACCATCATAGCTTTAAGGTTTATAGCTTTTAATCGAATATCTAATTCATCTCTCCACTCTTGAATCTCCCCCCGTAGTTGAGAAATCTTACAGAGCTTAGTCCAGTGGTCCCAGGACCCAAATATGTCCATTGCGAAATCATATTCAAATCCTGGAACATGGTCATATGCGAGGTACATCTTTTTAAGAGAAGGATAAATCCCTTCAGGTTTTTCTAGGTCATACCCTTTGATAGAGTATAGAGGTTCAAAGCCAGGTTGGCGGAATTCCCAGAAAAGAGAAGTAGTACGATATCTCCCCTGAGAGTCTTTTAATTTATCATGTTGCATAAATACTCTCCTTAAGAGAAATAAAGTTATTGTCTATACTAGTAGTATAACACACCTTTTAATAAAAGTCAAGTACTTTTTTAGAGTAGAGTATCCTAAACTATCATATTATGATACAGTTATTATATTCTTTATTTTTTATTGCTTATCATAAATAATAGTATATCATATTTTTAATAGAAAGTCAATAGATTATAATATAATATTTTATACTAAAGAAAAGAAACTATATAACTAAACATGATATACGACTGCCTCTATAATAATTAATTATACCCTTCCCCAATGGAGAACGTTAGTTCGACCATTATAAACCTCAATAGAGAGCGTAGGCAAAGCCTAAGCGAGCTGTGGGTACGAAGTAGCGAGCCATTTTTTATAATTCAGTTTCAGTTTCAGTCCTTGATATCCGTATTTTCTATGAGAAATTTTTTAGGTGTAGTTCATTAGTAAGTAAGTAAGCTCAAACCCCTTGATACCCTCTTTGCAAAAGTGTTTGAAATGAATGCAAATGATAATAATTCGCATTTAGATTTAGATTTAGACACAATAAGCCAAGATATTACAGATGAGAATGATTATCAATTACAGTGCATTGAATTATCAAACCATAAGCCAATGTTAAGCCATTGATTAAGAACATGTACCATCAATTTACATAAGCCAAATTAATCCGCCCTCTGTTATGCTTTTATCGCCCCGTGTATCACGTTTATAATTATCCATACCTTAGC